>ERZ1034897.326-NODE-326-length-25097-cov-497.390344_pt1 | contig 25097 bp, 25 predicted proteins | sample MGYA00520629_ERZ1034897 | MGnify/ENA primary metagenome ERZ1034897 (study PRJEB33766, sample SAMN09781789) | gut metagenome | biome: gut microbiome | host: Homo sapiens | place: Madagascar | study: EMG produced TPA metagenomics assembly of the PRJNA485056 data...
GCCGGGACGCCTATCAGGATTGGGGCATTTCCATTGGCAGTGATGGCGCACCGAAAATGTTGACGGACCGGGGAGGATCTTTCCTTTCCGGCGTCCCTCTCCTGAAAGCGGGAGCCAAACTGCGGCGGGACCTCACGCCGGACGTGGCCCGGCCTGCCGCCCGGACGGCTGTAGGCTGGATGCCCAACGGCAAGGTGTGCCTTTGGTGCGACAAGGCCAGTCTGACCCGTGAGCAGCTGCAGAACAAGCTGCTGGGGTTAGGCGTGACGGATGCGTTGATGATGGACGGCGGCGGCTCCACGCAGGGTATTTTCCCCAAGGGGAAAGTGACCAGTTCCCGTAAGGTGCCCACGCTGCTGCTGTTTTGGGAGCGGAAGGCGGCTACCACAAACCCTACCCCGGCCCCAGTCAATCCGGAGGAACCGGCGCTGGCATGGGGCAAGGCCAAGGGGCTGTTGACGGACAGCAATGCGGGGGAGACAGTGACACGGGCAGAGATGGTTCGTGCATTATACAAAATGAGGTGATGAGCATGGTTGGGATCAACGGATACTCCAAGGCCAAAGACGGAAACAAGCGTCTTTCCGCCCACTTCAAGGTCAAGGAGTTTGCCTGCAGGGACGGCAGCGACGCCGTTCTGGTGGCTCCCCGTTTGGTAATGGTGCTGGAATCCATCCGCACTTATTTCGGTTCCGCTGTGGTGATCAACAGTGGCTACCGGACTCCCCAGTACAACGCCAAGGTGGGCGGCGTGACGGAAAGCCAGCACTGCTACGGCACGGCAGCTGATATTTCCGTGGAAGGACAGAAGCCGGAACAGGTGGCGGCCTATGCCAGACAGCTGATGCCTGACTGGGGCGGCGTGGGGGTTTATGACAGCTTTTGTCATATCGACGTGAGAGAGACCAAGGCTGACTGGACCGGCTGAGAAAACACAAGCAAAAAGCCCCGTGCCGCCGGGAACGCGGCGGCACGGGGCAATATTAAAACAGAACATGACTGTTCCGAAGAAAAACAGACGGGACGGAAAACATATAAAACAGGCCAAAAAGGAGGGACGGCTATGGGAACGAGTTGGAGCGAGATCATTTCGGACCATGCCATGGTTTTTATTGATGACGTGAGACTGACGGATCAGGCGGCGGAAAGCCCTGCGCGGTTCCTCCGGCGGATGAGCCTGTACATGAAAAACGCGATCCCGGTATTCAACCGTCCCCCTGAGATGGTGGATTACCTGAAAGAGGGCCTGACGGAACCCGCCTACGGAGACAGCACATGGGTCTCCACCTTGGAGAGCATTGCGGAAGAGACGAAGGTGGAGACGGGGATGACCGGCTACGAATTATTCTCCTGCGCACAGCGGGCGGAGCAGCCGGACGGGTCCGTGCTCTTAGTACCGTATGGAGAGGCGGTATATGACCCGGAGACCGGGACCGTGACCTTTCCTCCCCAGATGGACGCGGGATTACAGTACGAAATGGACTTTTACACCGACGGGGCCTTTGCCCATGACCTGACGGCGGAGCAAAAACGGCTGTTGGGATTGTGCGTAGCCTCCGTATGGGACGAGCGGTTTTTCCGCAACTGGCTCGGCGACGCGCCCAAGGATCATGACCGGAGTTTTAACCCGCCTAACGAACCGCAGTACATGGAAAAGGGCAGCAAGAAGAAATTGCAAAACCGGGGGCTGTTGAATCAGGAATTGCGGAAGTATGAGCAGGACTGCCTATACGCAACGGCGTTCCACCGGTCTGCACGACAGATGGAGCTGATCTGAAAGGAGGGGACCACATGGCGGACGCCAAGCACGGCATGAAAAACATTGGCCTTTTGAGCGGCGGGAACGGCAGGGCGACCAACGCTCCGGCTCAATACCGGGACCGGAATCGGCAGTATTTTGCGGATGCCACGGCCCGGTTTGTGGAGGAAATGGCTCCTTACGCCACGGACTTTGTGACGGCCCGGATGCAGGGCTTGGTTCCCGGAGACTTCTACCGGTGGAGCACAAAGCGCATCCGGTTCTCCGACACCACCAAGCAAGGCGTCAGCCTTACCCGAAAGACCGATGACCAGAAGGCGTTTCTGGTGGCGGACGCCGGGGTGGACTACATCCCGGAGGGAGCCAAGGTGGAGACCATGGGTTCCTACTGGCTGGTAACGAACCCTTCTAATCTATCCAGCGCAATAGGGACCGGAATCATGCGGCGGTGCAACGCCGTATGGCGGTTTCTGGACTGGTACGGCAACATCCGAGAAGAACCGATCCTTGTGGAAAAGTCACTGGCGCAGGCCACATCCAATGACTTTCAGGAAATGACCCTCATCATGCAGGGATATTTCAACATCATCTGCCAGCGGAACGAAAACACGGAGCAGCTGGACCAGAACAGCCGCCTGATCTTAGGGCGGCGGGCCTACCAGATCACCGGCTACTCCGACGTGACGCAGGAGTTCACCGGGGACGATGAAAGCACACACCTGCTGTATTTCAACGCCAGAATGCAGGAGCCGAACCACGAAATCGACGATCTGGAAGCGAAGGTGGCAGGGGGGAAGAACTTCTCCTGGGCGGTATTTGTCACCGGGGCGCCCCGCATGACGGCGGGAGACTCGGCCCAATTTACCGCAGCCTCCCGGCGGAATGGGGCCGAGGTGGAGACCACGGAGGAACACCCCATCGGCTATATATGGACGTCCAGCGATCCCAATGTAGCCACGGTGGACGGAAAAGGCATTGTGACCGCCATGGGTGAGGGCACCTGCCAGATCAAGGCGACACTGAAACAGAACCGGGACTGTGCCGGTGAGTTTACAGTGACGGTGGAGGCATCGGCGGCAAAAACACCGGCGGTACGGTTTTTGAATGAGGTTCCCAAGTACATGGCCCCCTACGATGTGGAGACCTTGGAGGCGGCGCTGTTTATTGGCGGCGTTCGACAGGACACGGCGGTGGAGTGGACCTATGAGGGAGCCGCAGAGGGTTCTTACAGCGTGAGTGTAAATGGGAACCGGTTGACAGTAAGGTGCTGGGGGAACAGCCCGAAACCGCTGACGGTAACGGCCAGATGCGAGGGTGAAAGCGTCAGCGCGGAGATCGAATTGGAGGGCTTGTGAGATGGCAGAGAAGTGTCCATACGCTTACAAGCGGCCCGGAACGGTGAGCTTGCTGTGCGAGATGCAGCCGGGGCAGAAATTCCCCATCTGCGGGCACCAGCATTTGTGCGGCGTGACTGGGCAATGGGAGAACACGCCGCAGGCGGCGGTGTGTCCCCTGCGGGGAAGCAACCGTGAGAAATTCCAAAAAATCTGAAAGGAATGACGTATATGGAATGGAAAAAGCTGACGGAGGAAGAGCTGCTGGCAGCCAGAGACTATGTGCCCTTGATGGAAAAGGCGGCCTTTGCGGCGGAGTGCGCCGGACGGTGCTTTGACCGGATGGAAGTCCGGGTGGAGGGAGGACAGGTGCTCCCCTACTTCAAGGAGAACGTGGAGCGGCGGAGCCGGTATCTCATGGGCGGCTTTGTAAAGCTGTATCTGGGAGAGGACTTTGAACCGGTGGAGGGGGAAACCTACCTCATGTCCGCCGACGACTACGACCGCTGGGCCGGAGGCCACATTTTTAACCAGATCGACCGCATGAAGGGGAAAGGGCCGGAGCTGCGGGACAAAGCCTTTGACCTGCTGGCGGATTACCGCGATCTGGAAAAGATGCTGAAAACGGAGATTTACGGGATGTTGCAAGCCATGAATGACCCGGTGAGCCGGTTTCAGGACCTTGCGGCGCAGAGCATGACGCCGGAGGCGGTGCAAAAGACGCTGGACGATCTGAAGGAGGCCCGGAGCGCCTTTGACGCGGCCTTTCAGCAGCGGAAGGACGGCGCACAATGAACCCGGCCTTCCACAGCCCCACCTATCCATTTGAGAGAGTCCAAAGCGGGTTTCTGACCTTCCGTGGGGCGGAGGAGATTCCCCACAAGCTGTTGACCTATCTGATGGACCTGCCGCTGCCGGACGGCTACGAGCCGGTGGATGACAACACCCGGCCCCGTGTCCGGTTGATGAAATATCTATGGCATGACGGGGCCAAGCCGCTGGGAGAGCGGCTGCCTACGGCCAAGGAAAAGCAGAGCCTTCTTTTTGACGGGAACGAGCCTGTGGTAGACAGCAGCACCCAGCGCCGCAAGCACCCGAAAGGGTATCGCCTTTACGCTCAGAAGTTTTGGGGAGAAGCCCAGACGGAGGCAAAAAGCACGATCAAATGTTATTTGGGCCGCATTTTTTCACAGACGCCCTTTGACGCGCGGATCGGGATCACGTTTGTGATCTCCTGCAACGTGAATCAGGAGACCACCACCAAAACGGAGGCATACGCCCGCTCCTACGACATGGAGCAGTGCATCATCGAGGCACTGAACGGCGTGAATCTGGCGGGGATCGGCGTGTGCGATTTTTCCCGTACCGCACACGCGGACAACGGAAGCCGCCCGGTGTATGACCAAACGGGCACGGTGGTGGGCCGGGAGCTGAAAATGAGCGTACATTGGGCGGAAAGCGAAGCCGCCATGGGGGATACCATTGAGGACTACTAAATTCACAACGGGAGGACAGCCACCATGAACATGGAAGAAGCAGCCGTAAAGATAGAGGGCCACGAGCACGAGATCAAGTCCCTGAAACACCGCATGGCCGATGTGGAGCGGGATCAGCAGGCGCTGATCAAGCTGACTGCCAGCGTAGAGGTAATGGCGACCAAGCAAGAAGAAATGGGGACCAAGGTGAGCCGGATCGATGAAAAGATGACGGAGATGGAAGGGAAGTCCGCCAAACGGTGGGACAGCCTCGTGGACAAGGTGATCTGGCTGATCGCCGGGGCCTGTATTGCGGCGCTGTTTGCCAGCGCAGGCATTGCCATTTGATTTCAGATATTGGAGAGGATGAATTAAAAGAATGGAACTCTCACGGAATATCAAGCGGGCGGCGGACCGCTACGAACCCGTAGAAACCGCCGGACTGACCCTATGGCCCATCCGGGTATGTGAGCAGGAGGAATTTGAGCGGGCGAGACCCGCCATTGACGTGATCCAGCAGGCGCTCCCTGTGCGCTATGCGGTCATGCCTCTGCTGACAGCCTATTGGGTCATGGATCTGGAAAGCATGGAGCGGGGGGAGGAACCGGTGGGCCTTTTCAACCGGGCGCTGGCGTTTTTGGCGCTGGCGCTGCGGCTGGGGGAGGGCCGGAGCCTTTCGGACCGCATCCGCCTGTTTCATGTGAAACTTTCACCTGAAAACACAATGGATTTAAAGGGAATATGCTTTACATGGAACGGAGAGGAAGAAATCACCATTACCCCGGTACAATTCCAGCGACTCAGGGCTATTCTGGCCTATCAGAACGGCATTGAGCTGACGGATGAGGACGCCAACCCGGACCTGTTGGAGGCGGAGGCGGAGCTGGCCCGAAGAAACGGGCCGAAGCTGCGCCGGGACCCGGCCGGCCTGCTTTCCTCCATCGCCCTGTTTACAGGCTGTGAGGAAACAGAGATGGACGAATGGCCCCTGCTGAAGCTGAAACGGCGTCAGGAAGCCATCCAGCGGGCGGCGGATTATCTGATCTGCGGCATTTCGGAGGGCAACGGCGTTAAGTGGAAGGGAGGGAACCCTGTACCCCACCTTTTCTATGACCGGGAGCGGGAGGACGCGGGGGCCATGACCCCGCTGAGCCAATTTACCAACAATACGGAACAAACTTAAAAGGAGTGTGAACAGACATGATCACTTTTACTGACAAGAGACTCTACCCTAAGGGCATTTGCTCCGCACAGCTTCAGGACCCTGTTACCGGCGAGGTTCTGAGCCAGAGCGACAAGTTCTCCACCGGTAACATCCAGTTCTCCGGCAACATCGACCCTCTGCGAGCGGGCCTTGGCAACGGCGTTGCCACGATTGTTGCCAGCGATTCCGATACGCAGGTGAACTTCACCCGCGCGGACTTCGACCTGATGAGCAAGATGATGGCTGTGGGCGGCACCGTGAGCTACAACGCCGTTTCTCCCGTCTGTCAGACGGTGGAGGCCACGGGCACTTCCCTGAAGGCCGACGTGAGTAAGCTGGTGCCTGTGGCCCAGTACGGCTATTCCTCCATTTTCTGCTACGTGCAGGAGGTGGGCGCAGCTTCCTCCTACTCTGTGGGCGGCGTTCCTTATCCCATTGACCCCGCCACCGGCGCCATTACCGGCTTCACCGCTGAGAGCGGCAAGAGCTACAAGGTGTGGTACTTCGCCCGGAAGCCCGCGGCTCAGGTGGGCGTGGTGCGCAGCGCCTTTAATGGCCGCATCGTCCACTTCACCGCGCAGATCGCCGTGTATCAGAACGTGTCCGGCAAGAACAAGGGCACCCGCTGGGGCTGGGCCTACCTGATCGTGCCCCGCCTGTATCTGAACCCCGAAGGGGCCAACACCACCGGCGACCAGTCCAACTACGATACCACCACCATCACCGGCCGCGCCATCAATGAGGACGCCGACGTGATCTCCGCCGAGTGCGACGCCTGCGGCGGCATGGGCACTTCCGCCTACATGGTGCTGGTTCCCGACGAGGAAAGCGATGAGGTAGCGGGGATCGCCGTGATCGGCGGCGTGGTGAGCGTGGCTGCCAGTGGCACTGCCCCCGTAAATGCCAAGTTGGTCATGAAAAACGGCGAACTGGTGACGCCCTCTCCCGCAAGCCTGCTGAAGTACACCGTGACCGCCGGGACTGCTACCGGGACCACGGTCTCCACCGACGGCATTGTGACCGCCGGGAGCACGCAGGGAACCGGGAGCATCGCCATCCAGTATCCCGCCGAGGGGGCGGCCAAGTACACCGCACAGGCGGTTCTGGAAGTCACCTCCGAATAAGGGACACACCAAAAACGCCTTATCCTAAGCGTTGGATAGGATGAGCCGAGCGGGGCTGACTGCCGGGAAAACCCGGCGGTCGGCCCCGCTTTTTGATCCCCGGCGGACGGGAGGGCATGAGGGTCTCATGCCTTGGCGTATGCTTGGGACCATTTTCGTGAGGTCACGAACATGATGGGAAGGAGCGGGGATATGAGCGGGAGCGCATCTGCCAGGATCACAGGGCTGGACGAGGACATGGCGGCGCTGGAACAGCGGTTCAAGGCGGCGCTGGCGGGGGCCATGCCCACGTTGCGGGAGGATCTGTCCCAATGCCTTTTCGAGCACGTGCAGGGCGACGTATACGAGAAATTCGACCCAAAGGAATATATCCGGCGGGGAGAATACGGCGGCTTGGCTGACATTGACGGCAACACGGAGTTTGCGGTGACAGAGGACAGCGTTTCCATGGACTACCAGCCCAGCGGCGAAAGCGAACAGGTGGAAAACCCACTGAACGGAGACGCATTGATCGGGCGCATTGAGCATCTGGACCCGCCCTATGACTGGACCCGGAGACCCCCGCCCAGACCGTTTTTTGAAAATTTTGTTACGGAGCTGGTAGAAGGCGGACGGGCGGAAGAAACGCTGGTACGGGCCATGAACCAACAGGACGCAGAATTACAGATCGAAGCCAACGGCTACACGGGCCGGGAGGGTGACGAAGGATATTGAAGTAAAGGCAGGGCGGTGAAGCATGGCAAAAATTGTCTTTCAGGGCGTACCTGATTTTACAGCGGTCCGGGCGGAGATCGCAAAGCTGAAGCAGGAGGTAGCATCGGTTTCCTCCACGAAAGTGAATCTGAACGGCACGGCGCAGGGGCTGAACGGCGCGGCCAATGCCGCCGGGAAGCTGGCTGGGAACTTACAGAAGGTCTCCACCACCTTTGACGCAAACGGGCAGGCCACGCGGCAGGTGCGGGATTTCTCCGCACGGCTGGGAGAGACCACCCGCGTGGTGGCGACGCTGAACAGGGAGACGGGGGATCTTGCTGTGACCCAGCAGACCGTGACCCGGAACTACCGACAGCAGGCCCAAGCGGCGGAGAAAGCCGCTGCCGCGGAATTGAAAGCCACCCGGCAGGCCAACGCCTATTTACAGCAGCAGACCAGAGCAGCGCAGAACACCCCTTATAATCCCACATCGATCCAGCGGCAGATCGAGGGCATGGTGGGCATCGGGAACGCCGCCAAGAGTGCGGCGGACAGCGCCGGCGTATTTGAAAGAGCGTTTTTGAACACCTCCGATAAGGTCCAGAAGGGCACGAAGGAGATGACCGAGAAAAACGGGCTGTTAGGGGACAGCTTCACCAACGTCTACCTGAAAATGCTCCAATGGCAGGTGATGGGAACCATCGTCTCCAAGACCATTGGGGCCTTCCGGGACGCCATTTCCACCATGAAGGCCGTGGACGATGAGATGGTGACGGTCCGCAAGGTAACTGGCTTTACAGCGGAGCAGATGGAGGAACTGCGGGACCGGGCCTATGAGACGGCATCGGCCTACGGCGAGGCGGCGGACGAATACCTCAACTCCGTGGCGGCATTTGCTCGCGCCGGTTACGGCGAACAGGCGGACGCACTGGCGGAACTGGCCACCAAGACAAAGCTGGTGGGCGACACCAACGCGGAAACGGCCCAGCAATTCCTGCTGTCCGTGGATGCGGCGTATCAGTACAAGGGCAACATTGACGCCCTGACTAAGGTGCTGGACGGTGCCAACGAAATCGACAACAAGTACGCCACCAGCATTGAAAAGCTGGCGGAGGGCTTGGGGACCGTGGCTCCGGTGGCGGCACAGGCCCATGTGGGGATCGATGAACTGACGGCGGCCATCGGTACGATTACCGCCGTGACCCAGCGGAGCGGCAGCGAAGCGGCCCGCGCGTTCCGGGCACTGGTGCTGAACATCGTGGGGGACACGAAAACCGAGATCGACGAGGGCGTGACGTGGACCACCGGAGAGATCGCCGGGTTAAAGGACGTGATCCGACAGTACGCCCCGGCTGCGTATGAAGCGGCGAAGGCCACCGGCGAGGTCATTGACCCCATGGAGGCCATCGGGGGCCTTGCCCAGAGCATGAAGGACGGGCTGCTGACCGAACAGAAGCTGATGGAGATGGTCAGCGACATCGGCGGCAAGCTGCGGACGAGCCAACTGCTGGCCCTGATCCAGAACTGGGATATGTACCAGTCCATGCTGAAGGACTACGCCAACGCCGTAGGCAGCGCGGACAAGGAAATTGAAAACGCGCTGGACAGCTGGACCCGCAAGACCAACATTCTGAAAAACGAATGGACGGAGTTCATCCAAAGCATGGTGAGCACCGACGCCGTTAAGGGCGGGCTGGACGTGCTGATCGGCACAGTGGAAGTCCTGAACACGGACCTTGGCCACGCGGCGGTGACTGCCGGGGCGGTGTCGCTGGGGCTGGTAGGGATTCAAGCGGCGGCAAAGGGTGCGACGGCGGCGTTTACAAAGCTGTCGGCGGCGGGGATCGCCATGAACCCGTGGATTCTTGCCATCGGCGCGACGGTGGCGGCGTTTGGATTCTTGTGGAATGCTACGGAGGATTCAAGAAAGTCCATTGACGAACTGGACACCGACATTTCCGACAACACAGAAAAGTTGGAGGAAAATCGGCGGCGGCTCACCGAGATCAACGAGCTTGGCTGGAACGAAAAAACTCCGGAAATTCTGAATGAAAAGGCGGCGTTGGAACAGGAAAACGCCGAACTGGAACGGCAGATTGAAAAACTCAAAGAACTGGAAGCGAGACAGGCCAAGCGCACCCTGAAAAGCGCGGGAGGGTATGTAGGAACCGGGGAAACGGTATATCACCTGACCTCTATGGGGGAGAGCCGGGGCGGCGCGGAGGCGCTGGGTCTCAGCGGGCTGACCTTTAAAAGCTATGCGGAACTAACAGCATACCTGGACCAGTACATTCCGGGAGCGGCGGAAAAGTCCCGGCAGGAATTGGAGGCGCTGGGCGTCCAGTTTGAGGAAACGGAGAAAAAAGCCTATCAGACCGGGGAGACGTATGAGAAATCCCTGATTGAACAGGCGGGCGATCTCTCCAAAAAGCTGAAGGAGAACCAGGGAGACCTTGGAGACCTTCAGAAAGAATACAATTCCGTTACCACGGGACTTGCCCGGTTTGCACAGGCCCATGAGGTATTGGGGGATAAAACCTCTGACGCCAAGGCCGCACTGGACACACTGAACCAAGCGTATGACGCAGCGGCGGATTATGCTGCCACCTACGGCGATGCCGTGGAGGTGACGGGAGCGCAGGCGGAGGCGGTATCAAAGACCTATCCCAAGCTGGCGGATAGCATTGCAAAGGTAGGGGATAAGTACGTTGTGTGCAAGTCTGCCGCACTGAGCGCATCAGACGGACTCATTGCCGCAAACGGGCGCATTTCCAGCAGCGCAAAGACCATGGCCAAGGAGACCCTGACCCAACTTAAAAGCATTGTGGCGGGGTATCAGGAGGTAGCAAGCCTTGCCATGTCGGCGTACAGCGCTGACCAGTCCAGGGAAAATTACGAGAATCTGAAAAACGCCTTTCTTCTGAGTACGAAGGCGCAGGGGGCCATGAACCGCCTGAAAAACGCCATTGCGGAATCGGAGAAGTACGGTTATAACGCCGCCACAGGCATCGAATCGCCTTCCGGGACGAAAAAATCCAGCAAGTCCACCAAGTCCACCAAGGACGCGGAGCTGGAACGGCTGAAAGACATCGTATCCCTGCGGAAGTCGGAACTTTCCCTTATGCAGGAGCGTGGGGACAGCACGGCGGACCAGATTGACAAGATGCGGCAGATCCAGGCGGCGCTCCACGCACAGGCGGAGTATATGCGGCGGATCGGGGCCAGTCAGGCGGACATCAACGCCCTGTCCACGGAGCACTGGAAGATCACCAAGCAGATTCAGGAACTCCAAAAGGATCTTTGGAGCGAACTGGAAGATGCCGTAAACAAAAAGCTGGAAGAAGCGGCGGATGCCCGTGACAAGCAGGTTGACGCCATCGACAAGCAGATCGCGGCGCTGAAGGACGCCAAGCAGGCCGAGGACGAAGCCCTGAAACTGGAACAGCTGAAGGCGGCGGTGCTGGAAAAGCAGAACGCCTTGCTGGAAGCCCAGAAGGAACGGACGGTGCGGGTATTCAATGCCGCAACCGGACAGTGGGAGTGGGAAGCCAACGCATCGTCCGTGAAGTCCGCACAGGACGCCTATGAAAAGGCCAAGGAGGACTTGGCGGAGTACGAGCGGGAGTTGGCCCTTCAGCGGGAAATCGACGAGCTGGAAGCCAAGAAAAAGCTCATCGAGGAAACCTATGACACCCTGAAAGCCGAGTGGAAGCGGATCACGGACAGCCTGCAGGAACCTACCCGGACCATTGACGATATTCTCAGCGACATTGCCAGAAACGGCACACCCAAGATGCGTCAGCAGGTGGAGGAGGTCAACAACCTGCTGGGCAAACTGAACCAGTACATTGCTGGGGCTATGAATGGGATTATGCTTCCCGGACAGACGATGCTACCGGGGATGATGGGTGCGGCCGGGGCGACCGGAGGCTACCACTTCGACTACACGAAGAATCCGGGCGGCGGCTGGACGCAGACGGAGATGAACGAAGGGTTCATTCCATCCGGGTCCTCCGGCTGGAAGCTGGCGGACGGCAGCGACGCCAACCTGAACTACCGGGACACCACGCCTTACGGCAAGGGCGTGAAGGGTTCCTACACCGGCGCGGACATGAGCCGGGACCAGAAACTTGCGGGCAGAACCGTTGAGAAAAACGGGTATGTGATCACCTACGATGAGAACGGGTACGCAACCAAGGCCATCAACGTGCATCAGGGAGCAGCCAGAGCGGACCTCTCCGGGCTGTATCCCAAGGTGGATGCGGACGGCAACGATATGTACTATGCGGGCTTTGATAAGAACGTGGATTACACTCTTGCCATCAAGCAGGCCAAGGAGTCCGGGGCCGGGGAAGGGCTGATCAAGCAGTTAGAGACAGAGCGGCAGAACAAGATCAACGCCATGTACGGGGGGCAAGACCCCGACAGGGGCGGAAGCAGCTCCGGGGGAAGTTCTTCAAAGGGCGGTTCGTCCGGTTCGTCCAGCGGCAAGGGCTATGACAAGAATGTGGACTACTCTCTGGCCATCAAGAACGCGGAGAAGAGCGGAGCCAGTCAGGCCACCATCGACAAACTGAAAGAGGAACGGCAGAACAAGATCAACGATAAGTACGGCGGCACGGACCCGTACAAGAAGTACGATTCCGGCGGCATCCTGCGGGGGCTGGGGGGCATTAAGGCCACCAGTCAGGACGAGATCGTGATCCCCCCGCTGCTGGCGGAGAAGATGTTGGAACCCAGCGCAGACAGCACTTTCCAAAAGCGGATGAGCGAGCTTGGGTGGCTGTACGGCGCGGTGGAGCGGAGCGGCACCATGCCGGGGAAAACGGTGATGAGCCGGACCAGCTATGACCACTACGGAGACAGCTACAGCGTGAACGGCGTTCAGATCGGGGCGGAGGCGGCCAACCGCCTGACCGTTGCGCAGGTGATGCGGGCACTGAACAGCGGGGCCGGGAACCTGGGCCTATACAAACATTAAGGGAGGCGGAGTATGGCACTTTTTCAACCTACAAATATTTATCCATCGTCCCTTGGGGAACTGGGGAACGGCACAATCGACGTCACGAAGCCGCTGGCGGTGAGCTGGCAGGTGAACGGCAACTCCGCTATGACCGCGTTTTCCCTGACGGTCTGCAAAAACGATGCGGCGTCCACACAGGTGTACACCACGGGGAAGATGACGGAGGGATGCCCCTTCTATGGAATCGACTACGCGGGAAACACCGTGCTGTTTACCCACACCATTCCGGCTGACGCATTGAGCGGGGCGAATATGGAGAACGGGCAGCAGTACAAGCTGATCATCAAGCAGTGGTGGGGGGAGACCGACGCAGAGAGCGTGACCCAGCGGAGCGCATCGGTCTTTCTGACGAGGGCGGACCCGGTACTGACCGTGGCCGCCATCCCCTCGCCGCTGGCGGTGCGAAAGTACGCCTTTACGGCGACCTATACGCAGGCGCAGGGGGACGCGCTGAACTGGGTGCGGTGGATGCTCCGGGCAAAAAGCAGCGATACGGCGCTCTATGACAGCGGGCGCATTTACGGCACGGCGGAACTGCGGATGGAGTATGACGGCCTGTTTTCCGACACGGATTACGCCGTCCGCTGCCAGGTGCAGACGGAAAACGGCGTACAGGCAGACACCGGCTGGGTGGATTTCCGGGTGGCCTACGCTACCGCCACTCCCACCGGCGCGGTGGTGGCCTGTCCCAACTGCAAAAAGTCCGGTATCCGGGTGACATGGCCGGGGCTGTACGATGTGCAGGGCACGGCGGCAGGAGAAAACCGCATCCAAAACGGAAAGCTGGTATTGGGAGCGGATGGGACCGTGATCTGGGACAAGGTGACGGGGCAGCCGATGAACTACGCTCAGCCGTGGAGCTTGGTGTGGAGCGGGACGGTGGACGTGACCCGCGACAATCCCATCCTGACGGTGGGGCTGAATGGCGGCGCGGCCATTGTGACGCTGGGGAAGTCCGGCGTTTCTATGACGGTGGACGGCGTGGAGGTCTGGAAGGACGCCCTGCGCGGCGTAACGGCGGAGGATGAATGGACGCTGGTGATCACCGGCGGGCAAATCTATCTCCGGCAGGTGACATGGGTCAACGCATTGTATCCCGCCGTGACCCTGTACCCCGGACCGAAGCTGTATCCATCCAAGGGTACTCAGTCCGGCAACCTTTTCAGCAGCGAGGTGAATCTGGCGGGGCGATCCATTACCTCTTTGACGCTGGGCGGCGTCCAAACCTGCGACTATCTGTGGGTGACGGGTGATGTTCTGGAAGCCGGTGTGTTGGACCAGATTCTGAGTCAGGACGGCTGGACGCCGGGGGCGTTTTCCGGGAACACACTGTTCCAGACGGATTTCGCCGGAGGCGGCCTGCAGGCGGGAAATATGGCCTTCAGCGGAACGCTGACGGGCTTTGCCATTTACCGCTACCACGAGGGGGAAGCAACGCTGGAACCGGTGGCGCAGACGCCCCTTTCGGAGCGGGCCATTCTGGACTGCAAGGCGGTATCGCAGGAGACGTACCGCTACTATATGTTCGGACTGGGGCAGACGGCGGACGGGCAGGAGGTCATCGTGACCAACGCCCTGATCTCCGACGCGGTGACGCCCATCTTCTGGGACTGGACGGTTCTGCAATGCACCACGGACGCAGATGGGGGCTACCACCCGGCGGCGATCTTCCGGTTCAGCCTGAACGTGGCCAGCGGGGAAATCAGCAACAACAACAGCCCCGGTGTGCTGGGGAATTTCACCCGGTATCCTACGGTACAGAGTTCCCCCAGCGATTACCGCTCCGGGACGCTCTCAGCGGTCATAGGGCACGTTTTGCCGAATGGGGAGTATACGGATACCAACAAGGTACGGGATGCCGTGTACGCCCTCTCAACCACACAGGACGCCCTGTTCCTGAAAGACAGGAGGGGAGACCTGTGGCAGATCCGGGCGGGCGGTGCCATTACCATGAGCACCATGGACGGCAGCCGACAGCAGGTGCAGACAGTGACGCTGCCATGGGTGGAGATCGGCTCCGCGGACGGGGCGCGCATCCTGCTCACATCGGGCGACGCTTTGTTTGCATAAGAGGGAGGCGATGCAGAAATGACCCAAGCGGAACGGATGAACGATTACCGCAAAATGCTGCGCCGGCCTTTTACCAAGCTGTGCCGCCTGCGGTTTTTGCAGCCGGACGGCTCCACGGCCTTCGCACTGGACAACAACCCCACGGGGCGCTTTGCCGGGGCGTTTATCGCGGACGGGAGCCTGTCCGTGAATCTGAACAACGGCCAGCGGCGGACGGCCTCGGTGACGCTGGCGAATCTGGACGGCACGTTCGATTACAACATCAACCGGGTGTGGTTCGGGAACCGGATCGCACTGGACGAGGGTCTTGTGCTCAGCGACGGCACGGACTTTTACATCCAACAGGGGGTCTTTCTGGTAAAGGACCCTGTGGAGACGCTGGAACCGGCCAAGCGGACGGCGGAATACAATCTGGTGGACAAATGGTCGGATCTGGACGGAACACTTTTCGGCTATCTGGAAAGCACCTACGAGGTGAAGGCGGGAACCAACGTCTTTGACCCCATTGCGGCCCTTTTAAAGCTGGACCGGGGGAACGGGGATCTGGTGGACAATGTGCCCCCGGTATTCACGGAATACTACAACGGCAAGACTCAGCAGCTGGCAAACGGCACCACGGCCAAGCTGACGGACGCACCCTACACCCTGCGGGTGGACAGCGACAACGGAAGCTATGCGGACGTGTGCCTCGGTCTTGCGGAAATGCTGGCGGCGTGGATCGGGTACGATGCCTCCGGCGCACTGCGGATCGACCCCTCTCAGGATGACATTCTGGACAGCGACAAGCCTCTGGCGTGGCAGTTCTCCCAAAGCGAGGCGGAGCTGCTTGGAACGGAGTACACGGAGAAGAACACGGAGGTGTACAACGATTTCATCGTGATCGGGGAAGCCGTGAACAACAGCGCGCAGGTGGCGGCGCGGGCGCAGAATCTGGACCCGGCCAGCAGCACGAATGTAAGTCGGATTGGGCGCAAAACCGTGCGCTACCGGGCGGCGGGATATTCCACGAAAAGACAGTGCGAGGACTTGGCTGTGTGGAAATTGAAACGGTCCGCAGCACTGCAAAAGTCCGTCTCGGTTTCGTGCAGTCAGATCATGCACCTGAACGAGAACGAACTGATCTCCATTGTGCGGAGCGACAAGGCGGGGTCTCCGGTGGAGCGGCATCTGGTGCAGGGGTTCACAAGGCCCCTGACATGGAGCGGCCCCATGCAGATTTCCGCCGTGTCCGTACAGGATTTCCCCACGGCCACCGTGACGGGGTGGCCCACCTGAACAGTGAAGCAGCCCCAACGGGGCACCGGATCAAAAGGAGGAACTTTTATGAAGAAGAATCGTTGCGGAAAAACGGCCCTTTCTTTTCCTGAGAGGGGGCGGATGTAATGGCATACGTGAAAACCACATGGGTCAACGGTCAGGCCCCGGCGCTGGACGCGGAGCATATGAACAAGATTGAAAACGAGCTGGAAGCCCTTGACCAGCGGAAAGGCAGCACCACCTACACCGCCACCATCGGAACTACGTGGGTGGAGGACGAAAACACCGGCGTCAAGACGCAGAGCGTTGCCATCGCCGGGGTGACAGCCCAGAGCACCGCTATGGTGGATCATGTGTACACCGGCAGCGGGACCTCCGACGATTACGCGGCGTTCGTGGAGGCGGAGAACCAGTACCTCAACTGTATCACCAACGGCTACGCCGAGACCTATGACGGCGGCATCAAGTTTACCATCTTCGGGGATGCCAACACGGTTGCGATCCCTATTGTTGCGGAGGTGAGCTGATGGGCCATGTAACAGTGGTTGGCGGGTGCAGAGCAAAAGCCCCGTCAACCGGGATATTGGCAAGCACTTTGCCGATTGGTTCCACGGTGAAGTTGATGGAGGGCGGCACGGCTGTGGACTATTTGGTGGTCAATCAGGGCATCCCTGAAAACAGCAGCTTGTATGACGCAAGCTGTGACGGAACGTGGCTGCTGAGAAAGGATTGCCATAGCTACCGGCAATGGAACACGTCCGACATAAACAATTACGAGACCAGCGCCATCAACACTTGGTTAAATGGGGACTTTTTCAGCAGTCTGGGGAGCGTGGAACGTACAACTGTCAAGCAGGTCAAGATACCGTATCGGGCAGGTGCTGGCTACAGCACAACTGTAACCTCCGGCGCAAGTGGTCTATCTTGTAAGGTATTCTTACTTAGCGCAACTGAGGTTGCCCTTAACAGGAGTAATATGCCAGTAAATGAGGGTTCGGTATTGTCCTATTTCAATGGATGTGCTTCGTCAGGCGCTGACGCAAAACGGACTGCTGAATATAACGGTTCAAGTGTATTCTGGTGGCTTCGGTCTCCGTACTGTTGGTCATCGGCGGGGTCATCGGTTGCATTTGTCATCACGTCCAGCGGAGGAGAACAAGGACAGTCCTGTTCGAGCAATATGTACGCCCGCCCCGCCCTTATCCTCCCCAAAACTGCCCTGTTTGACACATCCACATTGATTTTAAAGGGGGTGGCATAATGGGACATTGTTTATTCATGCGGAAAGGCAGCGTCCACAAAAAGCCGTCTTTGCTGCCCTCTGGCTACACAGAACTGGCATATATCCAAAGTAGCGGAACGCAGTACATTGATACGGGCTTAAAACCAAACCAAAATATGCGTGTTGTTGTGAAGTTATCTACGTCAGAAACCGGCAGCTATACGATGTTCGGGGCAGATCTTAGCTGGACTGATGATGGCTTTGCGCTTGGCGTTGGATTTACCCATTATGGAAAAGAGACCGGAACAATTTCCGGGTTGAATAACGGATCTCCGCATGAGGTTGATTTTAACAAAAACATTATCTCTATGGATGGATCAACTGTTCTGACTATGGGGGTTTCGACATTTTCTATTCCATACAATTTGGTTCTGTTTGCAAATAACCGCGCCGGGGGGATTCAGGAAAAAGCAACGATGGCGCTCTATTATTGCAGGATTTTTGATGGAGGCACCCTCCTGCGCGACTATATCCCCTGCATCAACGCATCCGGTGCGGTGGGGCTGTATGACTTAGTGGGCAGGCAGTTCTACGGAAACGCCGGGACAGGGGCCTTTACAGGAAGCGAGGCGGCATGATGGGCAGAGTGATTATGAGCGGCATTGTGCCGACGCTGAAAGCGCCGGTGATGTACAAGACGAATTTTGCGGATAATACGTGGGCGAAGATCATTGATGCCTGCCATAAAAACCAAGTCCCGGATACTTGGGTAGTGGGCAACAGCAAGACCATGCTGATCAACGGAACCGAGTATCAGATCGACATTATCGGCAAGAATCATGACGATTATGCAGACGGTTCCGGCAAGGCTCCACTGACCTTCCAGCTGCACGACTGCTACGCGGACGTAAACCGGATGAACAGCTCCAACACCAACAGCGGCGGCTGGACGAGCTGCGCCATGCGAAGCACGCACCTGCCTGCCATTCTGGCGCTGATGCCGACGGAGGTGCAGAATGGCATCCGAGAGGTGAACAAACTGACCTCGGCGGGTAGCCAGAGCAGCACCATCAACACCACGGCGGACAAGCTGTTTTTGCTGAGCGAGATCGAGATTTTCGGCAGCGTCAGCTATTCCAAGAGCGGCGAGGGCACGCAGTACGACTACTACAAAGCAGGAAACTCAAAAGTGAAAAACCGAAATGGTGGTGCAGCCTATTGGAACGAGCGGTCTCCGTTAAAAGATGGTTCAACTCAATTTTGCATGGTTTCTAATACTGGTACTGCTGATTATGGAGGCGCAAGTTCGGCGGCTGGCGTGGCCTTCGCTTTCTGCTTTTAAAAGGCGTAAAGTAACGGAAGAAAGCAGGGGGTGGGAGTGTTCTCCTTCTTCTGACATTACAGATTTTTGCCTGGTCGGTAGTCGCGGCAACACTGACTTCTTTAACGCAATGGCTGAATTTGGCGTGGCCTTCGCCTTTTGCTTTTAAGTGTCACAAAATAACTCTCCCGGAATTGATCCGGGGGAGTTATTTTCGGTGCCGTCATATTTCCCGCTTTTTCGACACGCCGCCTGTGATATGCTTACCGCAGAAAGGAGGCGAGAACATGGAACATCTGACCCCGGAATACCTTTGCCTGTTTCACGCCATTACGGAGACCATTGAAGAGCTGGATCGGTTGAAAGCGGATCTGATGGCCGCACAGCGCAGAGCGGAAGAACTGTACATGGGGCGCACGGATTGACCGTGCGCTCCCTTTGCTGTTGCGCCCAATCGGTCGATAAATGGCAACGGCCGGGGCAGGGATGGGCGCAGGATCGCGAGGACGGGTCAGGGGATATACGGGGTGATATGGAAACAGCAGAGAGCGTCTGAGGGCGTTTCTGGGCGAAATAGAGGGGGTTATCCCGCAACAGGGAGGCATAAAAAAACACACGCCCATGCGAAGGAACGCACGGACGTGTGTTTTGGTTTCAGGGTGAATGTTGATGGATCAGGCGGAAAAGGAGGCAAGTTTGTCGGCGCTGCGCTTGGCTTGCAGGTCCCGCTCGGCAAAGACCTTCTTGGCGCTTTTCCGCCCGGAACGGTCCATGAGCCGCCCGGAATAACGCTGGGTGGTGATGGGGCTGGCATGGCCCAATTTGGCTTGCAGTTCATTTTCGGGCATACCAGAATTGAGATCCAAACGGGAGCCGACGTGGCGGAGATCGTGGCTGCGGATGTCAGGAACGCCGGTGACGGAGCGGACGTGACGCTCCACCAGCTCCGAAAGCCACTGTTTTGTGCCGGACTTCCATTCGCCGGAACGGAGGGTGCCGAACAGGGGGGCGGTATCCGGGAGATCGTCCGGGCGGATGCCGCTGGCGAGGTAATGGCGGAGGGCGATCACGGCGATGTCGGGCAGGTCCACCACCCGGAATTTATCGCCCTTGCCGTGTTCCACGCGGAGGGCGGCGTCCTCCAAGTCAATGTCCGCCGGGGTCAAGGCCCGCAGTTCGGCGTTGCGCAGTTCGGTGGTCAGCAGCAGAATCACGATGGCGTAATTCCGGGGCCAGTTCTCCGGGTGGGTGGTGCGGACGGGGGAATCCCGCCAGAGCTTGCAGACCTGCTCATCGGTGAGAAGCACGTCATAGGGGCGCTTTCCCAATTTGCGGAGGGAGGGCATCAGGTAGAGGGAAACAGGGTTTTGCTCATAAAAGCGATCCTCGCCCAGTTCCGGGGAACTGGCGTAGGTGAAGAAGGAGCGGAGGACCACCAGATGATACCGAACGGAGACAGGGGAGAGGCCCCGGTCAAAGAGGTGATCCCGGTAGGCTTGCATGGTGGTGAAAGTGGGTTCCTCGGTGGAAAGGCCGCTTTCCACGAGGAAGGAATAGAAGCTGTTTGTGACGGCGGCGTAGGCGGTGACGGTGCGCTCCGCCGCGCCGCTGGCCTGCACGTTGCGGAGCCATGAGTCTAAGGCCGACATGACCCGGCGCTCCTGTGCAGAGGTTCTTCCCATAAAATCAGTCCTTTCCTAAAATTTGAAGGGAGAGGCGGTCAAGCCCCGGCCTTGCAAAACTCCGCTTTGATGGCGATTTCCACGCCGTATTTATCCACATAGATATAGTCCACGATGAAATCTCCGTAGGCGGCTATATCCAGTTTGTTATTGGGGTTGATGTTTGTGGTAAGGCCGTTGGCGGACACGCAGAGTTTTTCACAGCGGTCGTCCTCATCATTAGGGCCAAGTTGAAACAGGGGCAGAAGTTCTTTAACGGTAAGCATGGATGTTTCCTCCTGAATGTGTGTAAAAATGTAGAAAGGTCAAGCGTTTTCGGCGGCGGTAAATTCCAGCGTCCGGCGGCGCAGAATGCCGATGAAAATAGAACGGAGCTTCTTGTCCTGGGAAATAATGGTAAGTTTCGTGACGGCTCTGCATTGGGTGACGGTAGCACCCGCCGCTTTCATGCGGTTTTTCAGCCGGGTCAAACGCTGTTGAAGGTCGCACCCGGATTCACGTTCCAGTTCCTCATAGAGTTCCCGGCGGAACATCTGGTGGTTGAGGCAGAAATGCTCGACCAGGGCGTTGATGGTGTGGTTGGCGCTCTCCTGCCAGTTATCGCCGGAGGAAATGGGAGCGACATAGGCGGCTGTGACCTTATCCATTGTATCAGAATTACGCTGAACCTTTAAGGCCAGTTCGTCTTGCCGGGTTTCAACCGCCATAAGCCGCTGTTCCTGCTCCACCAAAAGGCGGGCCTGTTCCAAAATCTGCTGGGCGGGGGAGAGGGGCCGGGAAATGGTCTGGCGCATTTTCTCAAAGGCGGTGACATAAGCGGCGGTGAACAGGACACCCTTTTCGCCGGTCATTTTGTTGGCTACCATGTCGCAGCCCTTTTTCGTGAGAAGATAGCAAGGGCGTTCCTCACCTTTGCTGTCCGTGTAGGTGCTGGGGATGAAGAAATCAACCAATCCAAAATTGGATTCGTTAGAATTTTCAATGACCTCCGCATAGTTGTGGATGTCGCGCATGAGGTGGGCGTGTTGCTTGCCGACCATTTCAGCGACCTCGCGGCTGTCAATAGTCTCGATGCCATTGTGGGTAATTACTGATAATTCTTGCATAAATAAAACTCCTTTCGATCGGTCTTGATACTTCCATTATTCCACAGCCCTCCAAGGGGGTTTTTGACAGGTTTTACGAGGGTTTTTCGCTGTCGGTGGAAATAATGGGGGTTGACCTTTCGGAAGAAGCATAGTAGAATATTTACACACTCCGAAAGGTTGTGTGGATAGCGGTTTGCTGGGTATCTTGGAGGATGTGCAGCAAGCCGTTATTTCTTTTTGCTCAAAAGGCGATTGATGGCGGTGCGAATTGCTTCGGCTCGTGTAATTCCATTCTGGTCGCAATATTCGCAGAGCCGCTTGTCGGTTTCAGCGTCCAGTCGAATACTGAAACGAACATCTTTAGGGTTTTCGGCCTTTGGGCGTCCGGTTTTCGGTGACATTGTTCACCTCACTTTCCGTCACGCATTAAATATAGTTTATGCGTGACAAAATGTCAAGAGAAAACTTTGCGGAAAGGATGATTATTTTTGTTTACTTACAAAGAAGGGAAAGAAACAGAACAAGCACTTTGCGCATACTTCGCTGCCCATAAAAGGACTGAGGCAATTAACTTTTTTGGTCGAACTGAGAAAGTCCCCAACATTTTAAAGAAACGGTATATTGAGGAGCTTAGCAATACAAAGGCGTTTGGAATCAAAGTCGTTCCAGATGGGGATGGCTTTTCACAGATAACATATTTTGCGTGTGATGTGCGTGGCTCTGAAGATTCATTTTTCAGGGGAAAGATGTTAGATAAAATAATGTTTCCATATTTTTCAGAGTACGGATATTATGAATCGTCTATAAAATATATACCCGACGGAGAGGCTGCGGAGCAAGTTGAACCACCCGCAGAACTGTTCAAGAGATATACGTACTTCTGCTTTGACAGCGGGGATAAGGAGCAGATTTTAAGCGTACTAAAAGAAATTGCGGCATTTTCCCTTGAAAAAATTGAAGAAATAGCCGAGATAAACGTTAGCTATTTTACTCTTGCAGATACATATTACCCATGGGTAAAAAAATATGAAGATAGACAAAATCCGCTTGCTAATAGCTGTTTTTCCGCACTCAGAGAAAGTGAGACACCATTTATTGAAATTACAGACAGGAATGGGTTTATTTCAAGCAGAAATATGATTTGTGAGATGGAAGAAACTCCGTTTCACAAAGGGTATCGGTTAGATTTAAGAAGAACAGTCAGAAGCTCTTGGGAAGCTAATGTGACTCGAATACTAAATGCACTGAATGTTCCATATGAATATGAACGAGAATCTTACAAAGTTGGAGAAGATTTTTACTTGCCGGATTTCTTTCTTGCCAATAACACAATTTTAGAGGTCAAAGGCTTTTGGGATAACGAAAGCCGAAAGAAGATTGCCGGCTTACAAAAAGAACACCCTGAATTTAAGATTCTTCCCGTAGATAGCGATATGTATGAAAGTCTAAAAAACAAGTTTGCAAACAATGTATCAAATTGGGAGGAATGTGGGGCACATAAACCGACAGCAGAGAAAGTAGCCATTGTAGGGATGAAGTTTTGCGCCGACAAAGTTACGATTTCAAGATTGAGCAAGGGGCACAGTCTGACATTTAAGCGAGAACCGGACAATCAATTTGACCGCAATGCTATTCTGGTTCAGACAGAAGATGGGAAACCAATAGGGCATCTATCTGGGGATTGGGCGGCGGTGTATGCCCCAAAAATGGACTGCGGAATGAAATATTCGGCAACTGTTTTTGATATTCAGCCAAAAGTGATAATTGCAAAAATGTGGAGGACAAATATCGAGGAAGAAGTCCTTTATGAATGTTTCAAATAAAAAAGAACGCCGCCCAAAGGGGCGGCGTTCACGGCGTAGGGGTCAGGCGGCGGAGATTTTCCACGGCGCTGACGACCAGAGGAACGGCGCCCAGAATATCATCCTCGGTAACGGTATAGGGGAGGGTGAAACGGACGGCGGAGACCGCACGGCTGGCGGGGTAGCCCATCGCCCGGAGTGCATAGCTTCCGTCCGCCTCCCCGCTGGTACAAGCGGAGCCGGAGGAAGCGTACACGCCCTCCGCAGACAGGGCCATGACAAGGGCCTGAGATTCCACGCCCAAAAAGGAGAGGTTGGCGTTGCCGGGGAGCCGGAGGAGCACGTCACCGGGGGTATAGGGGCCGTTGACATAGGTATCCGGGACGAACCTAAACAGATTGGTAATGAGCAGATCCCGGCAACGGGCGATCCGCTTCATGTCTGATACCATATTGCCCATGCGGTCATGGAGGGCCGCTGCCATGGCGCAGGCGAGGGCCACGCTTTCAGTGCCGCCGCGCTTGCCCCATTCCTGACCTCCGCCACGGATCATGGAAATCAGGGGCGTGTCTTTCTTGACAATCAGACAGCCGATGCCGGAGATGCCGCCGAACTTGTGAGCGCCGAAGGCCAGATAGTCCACGCCAAGGGCCTTGAAGTCCACGGGGATCTGGCCCACAGCCGCAGTTGCGTCACAGGCGAACAAAGCGTTGTGGGCGTTACGCCGAATGGAGTGGATGTCGAAAATCTCGCCGGTCTCATTGTTGGCCATCATGTGGGTGAGGCCGGAGCGGTCCGTGAGGTGTGGGTGACCCACCGAGGGATATTCCAGAACGGCGTGGTGCTCGTAACTGCGTGGGAATGTCAGCTTGCCGGTGTAGGCGCTCAGGCTTTCCATCATCCAGTTGCAGGATTCCGTGGCCCCGCTGGTGAAGTAGACTTCCTCCGGGAGACAGTTCAGGTCTTGGGCGATGCTTTCCCGCGCGCCCTCCAACGCCTGTTTCGCGGCGATACCGAGGTCATGCAGGGCGCTGGGGTTGCCGAGGGACAGGGCCGCTTGGAAAGCGTCCAGAGCGGCGGGGGAGGGCGGCTCGTGGGCCGCCGCGTCGAAATAGTAGGTTTTGAGCATTGGGGATTCCTCCTTGATCTTTTCAGTATTCTATCTTTATTGTACCAGCCGCTGACAAGGGGCTTTTTGACAGAATACTTGACTTTTCACAAGGCCCGCGCCATAATGAATTTGGCGAGTCCCTGCGGATATTTGCCGTTTTCCTCATGCTGTCCGTCCGGCAAGATAGAGCAGCATGGGGAATTTTTATATCGGTTTGGCGGTCGCCAGCAGGTTGATCCCGCGCTCAATGGCTTCCGTTTTCGTGACATTCTGCTCCCGGCAGTAGGCTTCTAAAATCTGCTGGCTGCGGTCATTGATCCGGATGCTGATTTTGTGAGGGCGGGGGTTGTCTGTGGGACGGCCCAGCTTTGCGGCAGACATGGGGATGATCACCTCCTATTTTGTCTGGCAGAAGTATCATAGCATTTTGTCTGGCAAAAGTCAAGGGGGAAGCGAGGCGAAAGGGGACAAGATGTATGATAAGAGGGCAGCGATTCCGGAACAACGCGAAGCGGGAGTATAACCTGTGGTGGTGGAGCCGACACGGCAAAAGGAGCCGACGGCGTTCCTTGCCTGAACGGGAGCGCCGGTGTGCGGATTGTCAAAACAGCGATATTTGCGCACTGTACGGGAAGTCAGACGACCCAAGCTGCTTTGCGCCCAAGAACGGATGCGAGGGGAAAGGCAATCAGGAAAGGCTGGAATGGGGCGTTGTGCTTTTGATCTGTGTGGTAATATTCGTTTTATTCTTTATTTCCATTACATTTGCGAAATGAAAAAAGCCGCCCACCACGGGCGGCTTTGCTTTTTAACTTGCTTAAATCTTGCTTAGAACTTGCTTAGAGGTTGCAAGGTGTTTGCTTAAAGGTTCTGGAAGGTGGCGTCGAACATCACAACGCCGTTGGAGAGGTCGGAGTAGGGGATGCCCACCC
>ERZ1034897.327-NODE-327-length-25074-cov-5.220592_pt1 | contig 25074 bp, 26 predicted proteins | sample MGYA00520629_ERZ1034897 | MGnify/ENA primary metagenome ERZ1034897 (study PRJEB33766, sample SAMN09781789) | gut metagenome | biome: gut microbiome | host: Homo sapiens | place: Madagascar | study: EMG produced TPA metagenomics assembly of the PRJNA485056 data set...
TTGATGTTGGCCAGAGACGATACGCCGCGCCGCGTCGCATCGATCTCTGGCCTTTTTGTTTCGTTGGAGTGGTGGAAAATGCTGCGCGTGCCTTTGCGTTGTGTGCACATTGTGGTATAATATGGGCAACAACAGGAAGGAGCGTGAGAATATGGCGAAGACAGCGAATTTGAATATCCGCATCGATCCGGCGACGAAGCACGAAGCGGAGCAGCTGTTTTCCTGCTTTGGCATGACGGTCAGCGAAGCAGTGACGATCTTTCTTCATCAGTCGATCATGGAAGGCGGGCTGCCGTTCGCGGTAAAGCAGCCGCGTTTTAATGCGGAGACAGAAGCGGCGATGCAGGAAGCGCGCGATATCACAAGCGGCAAGATCGCAGCAAAATCCTATGCTTCTGTGCGGGAACTGTTTGATGAGCTGGATGCAGAAATGGAGAACGAATCATGCTGACGCTGAAAACGACGTCAAAATTTCGCAAGGATTATAAGCGAATGAAAAAGCGTGGCTATGATCTCGCCAGGCTGGAAGAGATCATCGACCAATTGCTGCGTGGAGAAACTTTGGCGCCAAAGCACAGAGACCATGAGCTGATCGGAGATTATGCCGGGTTCAGAGAATGTCATGTCCAACCGGATTGGCTGCTGGTTTATGAGATCGATCAGGATGTTCTGGTTTTGACGGCGTTTCGCACAGGAACGCATAGTGATCTTTTTTCGTAAAGGAAAGGGCAGCGCCAGTTTTGCGTGGAAAATTTTATAGGCAACGACAAACAGCGCCGAGCACGCATCAATGGGATGCAGGCTCGGCGCTGTGTCAATCTGCGCGCTGGTTGAGCCCGTTGACTAAAAGTGGTAAATTTACCAGAAAAAGTCAGTGGAGGGCTGGCGTTTATTGTGGATGGTGGGTATAATGAGGATAAGCCATCGACTAAAAATGGTAAGTTTACCAGAAAAAGTAAATGGAGGGGTTGCTATGGAGATCAAACGCGACAGCTATCTGAACGCGCTCATTAATCGCATGCACAATGGGATGATCAAGGTGGTCACGGGCGTTCGCCGCTCGGGGAAATCCTATCTGATCTTTCATATTTTTCGCGATTATCTGCTGGCGCAGGGGGTGCCGGCGTCGCACATCATCAGTGTGGCGCTGGATCAGCGCAAATATCGGCGCTATCGCGACGATCCGGATGCGCTGCTGGATGACATCGAGGCGAGTGTGACGGACGGCGGGATGTATTACATTTTGCTGGACGAGGTGCAGATGATGGTGGATTTTGAGGAGGTGCTGAATTCGCTGCTACACATCGACAATGTGGATGTGTATGTCACGGGCAGCAATTCGCGCTTTCTCTCGAAGGATGTGCTGACAGAATTTCGCGGGCGCGGCGACGAGATCCATATTTTTCCGCTGACGTTTAAGGAATTTATGCAGGTGTATGAGGGGGATGTCTACCACGGCTGGGCGGAGTACATGCTCTACGGCGGGCTGCCGTTGGTGGCGACGATGAAGACGGAGGAGCAGAAGGTGAACTACCTGACGCGCCTTTTTGAGGAGACGTATCTCAAGGATATCATCGAGCGCCACGATGTGAAAAAAACGCAGGAGCTGGACGATCTGGTGAATGTGCTGGCATCGGCGGCGGGTTCGCTGACGAATGTACCAAAGATCGCGGCGACGTTCAAAACGGTGCTCCATTCGGACATCAGCGCGAGCACGCTGCGACAGTATATCACCTATCTGGAAGATGCGTTTCTGATCAGCAAGGCGCTGCGCTACAATGTGAAGGGACGAAAATACATTGGCACGCCGGTGAAATATTATTTTGAGGATGTCGGGCTGCGCAATGCGCGTCTGGCTTTTCGTCAGGTGGAGGAAACGCATCTGATGGAGAACATTATCTATAATGAGCTGCGCAGCCGTGGCTTTTCGGTGGATGTTGGCGTTGTTGAAAAACGCGTCATGGTGGACGGAAAATCGACACGTCAGCATTTTGAGATCGATTTTGTGGCGAATCTTGGCAGCCGCCGTTATTACATCCAATCGGCGTTTGCGCTGCCGACGGCGGAGAAGCGTGCGCAGGAGAAGCAGTCGCTGCTTGAGGTCGGGGATTCGTTCAAGAAGATCATCATCGTCGGCGATGTGCGCGGTGTCACCCGCGACGAACAGGGCATCACGACGATGAGCATCTACGATTTTCTGCTCAGGGACAACGCCCTGGAGCTTTGAGCGCGCGGCAAAAATTATCTCTGCGATAACGAAAGATGCGTTTTACAGAGGGGCTGTGGTATGTTAAGATAGAGCATGGAGGAATCTCTCCATGCTTTTATAGGATCTGTCTGCTTTTGGCGGACTTTCGATAACTGCTGGTCACGAAGGAGGGCAAGCATATGAAAATGATCTCGTGGAATGTCAACGGGCTGCGCGCCTGTGTGACGAAGGGCTTTCTGGATGTGTTCCAGTCGCTGGATGCGGATATTTTCGCGCTGCAGGAAACGAAGCTGCAGCCGCACCAGATCGATCTGGAGCTGCCGGGCTATCAGCAATTTTTCAACAGTGCGGAGAAAAAGGGCTACTCGGGCACGGCGATCTTCACGCGCAGGGAGCCTTTGGATGTGCGCTACGGCATTGGTATTCCGGAGATGGACACGGAGGGCCGTGTGATCACGTTGGATATGGGCGATTATTATTTCGTCACGACCTACACGCCGAACTCTCAGAGCGAGTTGGCGCGGCTGGATTACCGCATGAAATGGGACGACGCCTGGCGGGATCTGCTCTGTCGACTGAAGGCGGAAAAGCCGGTGATCGCCTGCGGGGATCTGAATGTTGCCCACACGGAGATCGACCTGAAAAATCCAAAAACGAACCGTCGCAATGCGGGCTTTACAGATGAGGAGCGCGAAAAATTTTCGGCGCTTCTGGATGCGGGCTTTATCGACACCTGGCGCTACCAGCATCCGGGAGTGGAGCAGGTGTATTCCTGGTGGAGCTACCGCTTCAAGGCGCGCGAGAAGAACGCCGGCTGGCGCATTGACTATTTCGTGGTCAGCGAGGATCTGGCGCCGCGCATTGTCTCGACGGACATCCACACGGACATTTTCGGCTCGGACCACTGTCCGGTGGAGCTTGTGATCGACTGAAGCCTGTGGTAAGCAAAGAGAAGGAAGGATAACCATGAGTTTTATTGAACGCTTTAACCGCGATATTGAATGTGTTTTCGAACGCGACCCGGCGGCGACCTCGAAGCTGGAGGTTGTGCTGAATTATCCGGGTCTGCACGCGATCTGGATGCACCGCATCACGCACCGTCTGTACAACATGCACATGCGCGTGCTGGCGCGATTCCTCAGCCAGGTGGCGCGCTTTTTCACGCAGGTGGAGATCCATCCCGGCGCGCAGCTGGGGGAAGGGCTCTTCATTGACCACGGCTGCGGCATCGTCATCGGCGAGACGGCGATCCTCGGCGACAATGTGACGCTCTATCAGGGTGTGACGCTGGGCGGCACGGGCAAGGAATCCGGCAAGCGCCACCCAACCCTGGGCGACAACGTCATGGTCTCCAGCGGCGCCAAGGTGCTGGGGAATATCAACATCGGCAACAATGTGAAGATCGGCGCCGGCTCTGTCGTCATCAAGGATGTGCCAGACAACTGCACCGTTGTCGGCGTGCCGGGACACATCGTGCGCCAGGACGGCAAGCGCGTCCACACCGACGCCCACCATCCGGATCTCAACCACAACCAGCTGCCAGACCCAGTCGACGATTGCCTGCGTATTTTCGGCTACCGTCTCGACGAGATCAGCCGCCGTTTGAAAGAATTGGAGGAAAAGCTTTGAACCAAGTCATGATCTATAACACCCTGGCCAAGAAAAAAATGCCATTTGAGCCGCTGGAGCCAGGCAAGGTGAAAATGTATGTTTGCGGCCCAACCACCTACAACTACATCCATCTCGGCAACGCACGCCCGATCGTCGTGTTCGACACGGTGCGCCGTTATTTCAGCTATCTCGGCTACGACGTCACTTTTGTGTCCAACTTTACCGATGTGGACGATAAGATCATCAACCGCGCCAATGAAGAAGGGAAGGATCCTGTCGCGCTTGCTGCGTTCTATATCGACGCCTTTTTCGAAGACACCAAGGCGCTGAATGTGCTGCCGGCGACGGTGCATCCAAAGGTCAGTGAGCACATCGATGACATCATCGCTTTTGTGCAGGGGCTCATCGATAAGGGCTATGCTTACGCGCTGGATAATGGCGATGTGTATTATTCCGTACGTAAATTTGGCGATTACGGTCAGCTTTCCGGCCGTGACATCAATGATCTGCTTTCCGGCGCCCGCGTGGAAGTGGATGAAAAGAAGCAGGATCCGCTCGATTTTGCGCTTTGGAAGAGCGCCAAGCCAGGCGAACCATATTGGGAATCGCCATGGGGCAAGGGCCGTCCAGGCTGGCACATTGAATGCTCCGCCATGAGCGCCAAATACCTCGGTGACACCTTCGACATCCACGGCGGCGGTCAGGATCTCATCTTCCCACACCACGAAAACGAGATCGCCCAGAGCTGCGCCCTTCACGACGCGCCAATGGCCCGCTACTGGATGCACAACGGCTTCATCACCATCAACAGCGAAAAAATGAGCAAATCCAAGGGGAATTTCTTCCTCCTGCGCGATATCCTCGAACGCTTCGATCCAGAGGTCGTGCGCTTCTATCTGCTGAGCGTGCAGTATCGCAGCCCGCTTGATTTCGACGACGAAAAGATCGAAGTCGCCGGTCGCGGCCTCGAGCGCATCAAGCACGCCGCTGAATCTGCCGACAAAGCCATGAAGCTTGCCGGCACCCTGGCAGACGACGACGCCCAGAACCTGCGCGCCCAGGCTGAAAAAGCCAAGGCCGATTTCTGCGTCGCCATGAACGACGATTTCAACACCGCGCTGGCCATCGCCGCCCTTTTCGAGCTTGCCAAGGACATCAACATCTATCTCAAAAAGGATCAGTTCGACCGCGAAAGCCTCGCTCAGGCGCGCGAAGTGCTCGGTGAGCTCGCCGATGTGCTCGGCATCACTCTGACAGCCGAAGCCGCCGACGACGACCTCGCCGACAAGCTCATGGATCTCATCATCGCCATCCGCAAGGATGCCCGCGAGGGCAAAGATTTCGCCACCGCCGACCGCATCCGCGACGGCATCGCCGAGATCGGCGTCATCCTCGAGGACGGCAAAGCCGGCACCACCTGGAAACGCGCGTAAAAAATCCGCCCCTCGGCGGTTGTTGTAGAAAAAGAAAAAACACATTCCGCAAGCGTTCGGCGCTTGTAAGGAATGTGTTTTTTGCTTATAATGAGTGGACGTTGTCTACAGCCAGCTCAGCCAGATTGACCGACTTCAGCGTTTTGTCGATGGACGCCTGAACGCCTTCGAGCACATAGTGAACGGCGCAGAATTCCGGCGTGCCCTGGGCACACTGACCATCCGGCGCTGTGCAGGCGTTGAGGATGAAATCGTCATCCATGACGTGGATGATGTCGAAGAGGCTGATGTCTTCCGGTGGCGTCGTCAGCACATAGCCGCCGCGCTTGCCCTGGAAGGACTGCAGATAGCCGGCGTCCTTGAGCCGTGGCACGATCTTCAGGAAGTAATTGTAGGGAATGTTCATCTTCTCTGCGATCACTTTTCCGGAACAGCTGCCGTCCGGCGCGAAGAGCGGATCCGGATCGTAGTAATTTGCCAGGTACATCATGATGCGAATGGCGTAGTCTGTGGTGATGTTAAGTGACAAGAGAGCCGCCTCCTTATTCTACTGGGATAATGATAACCTTATCAGGTATCTATTATTTTAGCAGATTATGGCTTCGTTTTCTATAGATAATTGGAGATGAGCACTCACTTTTTTATTTTTCTTGTATGTCTTGCGGCGACTAGGAGATTTTATCGCGAGAGTTGTGGGGTTTTGGATAAAAAGAGCGGCCATTTGTATTGAAACTATAGGAAAAAACCGCTTTTTAGAGTATACTGAATCTATCTCAGTGAAAAAATCTGAAGGAGTGTTGAAATTGCAGCAATTTTATCAGATCATGAAGCGCTGCGCTGCGGTGCTTGTGCTGATAGCCGTTGTCTGCTCGCTGTATGTGGGCGCCAGCCGTGTGCAGGCGGAGCAGAGCTACAAAAATGTCAATCTCTCGGTCAACGAGGCGGACATCCGCTCGCTGGCCAATGCCAATGGCAAAAATATGGACGCCATGCTCGAGCTTCTGGCAGAAAATGGCGTGTCGCAGGTGCTTTTTAAAGAGAGCACCATCGCCAGTCTGGAAAACGCCGGCGATGTCGTTGTGGCGCTGGGGCCAGCGGTGCAGACGTTGTCTGTCGCCGACAGCCTGCCGGCCGATCTGCCGATTAGCGAGACGAATTATTATGTCGTCGTCACCAACGACGCCTGGCGCGATCAGGTGCTGACGGAGCTGCCGGAAAAGATCCGCGGCGCTGTCGCCTATGACGATGGCGAGCTGGGCGTTGTCACAGTGCCAACGAGCATCGAAGCGACGGCGAGCAACCAGAGCAGCGCCAAGCTGGCGTTCAGCGCCACGGGCGTGGGCTTTGACCAGGAATGGCTGGACACTGTCGCAAACGCTGGCTTTGGCATCATCGCGCAGGTCTCCAGCTGGGAGGATCCAACGGACGCATCGCTGGAGCTGCTCGCAGAGGACATCAAATCCATTCCAAACCTCCAGATGCTGATGTTCAACGATAAATACATCCCGGGCTATCCGGAGGAAGAGGACATCGAAACCTTCTACCAGCTGCTTTTGGATGAGGACGAAAACTTCATCGCGCCGCTGGGACAGATCGAGTTCAACGACCAGCAGGGCTTTAACACCCTCGCTAAGCTCGCTGACAAGGACGTTGTGCGTCTGCACACGATCTCCAACGAGGAGATGAGCACCTTTGAAGGCGAAAGCGGCGAAGAGATGGAAGACGGCATCGTCGAAGCTCTGGACCGTTGGGATCTCGCTGCGCGCGAGCGCAATATGCGCGCGCTCTTGGTGCGTTTCTTCAGCATCGACAATCCTGGCGCGTATTTTGATACGAACATGGCCTATCTCAACGCCATCAACACGGACCTGCAGGACAAGGGCTTCAATGTTGGCAGCGAGGTGCAGGAGATGCCGGCGCTGGATATTCCGGCGGCTGTGCGTCTGGTCATCGGGCTGGGCATCTGCGCTGGCTTTATGCTGATGCTCATGGAGATCGGCTTCCACCGCATCGCGCTGGCTGGCTTTGTGCTCTCGCTGGTGGGCTGGCTGGGCATGTATGTGCTCAATCAGACGCTGGCGATGCAGCTCATGGCGCTGGCGAGCGTGATCGAATTCCCGATCCTTTCGTGTCTCCTGTTTCTGCCGCCGAAGAAGGATCTCTCGCTGCCGAAAGCCATCGGGCAGATGCTGTTGCTCTGTCTCGTCAGCTGGATCGGCGCTGTGCTCATGGTCGGGATGCTTTCTGACAAGGCGTTCATGCTCAAGCTCAGCTCCTTTGTCGGCGTCAAGATCGCGCATGTGATCCCGATCGTCGTTGTGCCGTTTGTGCTCTATATTGTGCGCGACAAAAAGCCGCTCACGCTCTGCAAGAATCTGCTCAACAAGGCGCTGGATTATAAATGGGCGGTCGTTTTCGCCGTCGTCGCCATGGCGCTGATGATCTACGTTTCCCGTACCGGCAACGAAGGCGGGCAGATCTCTGGCCTGGAAGCAGCGATGCGCCAGTTCCTCAACGACACGATGGGCGTGCGCCCACGCAGCAAGGAATTCCTCATCGGCTATCCGGCGACGATCCTCTATCTCATGTACGCCGCCAAGCGGCCTGTGCTCTGGGTGCTGACGATCCCGCTGGTGATCGGCCAGGTTTCCCTCGTTAACACCTACGCCCACATCCATACGCCGCTGTTGATCGCGCTGCAGCGCAGCCTGAACGGGCTCATCCTCGGCATCGTGGTGGCTGTGATCGCGGTGCTTCTGGTGAAGCTGGGCATTCGCATCTTCCGCTGGGCGACGGATAAGCTCGCCGAGTATGAAGCGCGATGAAAGGGGAGAAGAATATGGACGAACACCCGAACATAGTTATGAGCGGTTACTACGGCTTCCAAAACGCCGGTGACGATGCGGTCTGCTACGCCATCATCGAAGCCCTGCGTCAGGAAATGCCGGCCTGCGACATCACGGTGCTCTCAAACGATCCCGAACTGACGGAGAAAACCTACGGCGTCAGCGCCTGTGACCGCTGGAAGCTGAAGGAAGTCTGGCGCGCGCTGCGCCGCACAGATCTGCTCGTCAGCGGCGGCGGCAGCCTGCTGCAGGATGTCACGAGCAAAAACAGCTGTCTCTATTATCTCGGCATCATCTTCATGGCGGTGCTCCTGCGCAAGCCTGTCGTCATCTACGGCCAGGGGCTGGGGCCACTGTCGAACAAGCGCAACCGTCGGCTCACACGCTGGGCCTTCAACCGCGCCCGCGCCATCTATGTGCGCGACGACGAATCCTACGAGCTTTTGCGCGAGATCGGTGTGAAAACGCCTGTCCAGGTATCACCGGATCCGGTGCTCGGCATCGACGGCGACGTCGTCGACACCGCCAAGGGCCGCGCCATTCTCGAAAACCTCGGCTACGACAGCAGCCGTCCGCTGGCGCTGATGGCGCTGCGCGACTGGGGCGGCAAGGATCTTGTGCATGAATTCGCCGCCCTCGGCGATTATCTCGTGGAGCAGGGCTACGCCGTCGGGCTCCTGGCGATGCACCACGACCAGGACGACACCATCGCACACGCAGTCGATGCGCACATGCACGGCGATTCCTTCGTGATCGCCGACGCCTACGACACGCCGACGCTCTTTTCGATCTTCGACAACGCCTTCGTCGTCGTCGGCATGCGCTTGCATGCGCTCATCATCGGCGCTGCCCTTGACAAGCGCGTCATGGCCATCAGCTACGATCCGAAGGTGGATTCGTTCATGAAAATGATCCACAATCCGCACTGCGTCGCCCTCGGCGACGTCAGCGAGGAAGTGCTCATTAAAAATGCTGCCGAGCGTCTGGAGATCGATCGGCCGGAGGTGGACCACCGTGTGCGCGCCCTCAAACGCATCAGCCACACGCCGGCAAAGAACTGTCAGGAAATTCTCTTGCAGCAATGATGTAAGTTATGCTTGAAATTCGCGATGCCGCTCTTTACAATAGAAAAGAGCAATATCATTATATATGGAAGTGATTGTGTGGCTAAGGAGCTCTTGCTGGTAACAGTCTGTGCTTTTGTCCTGACGACATTTTTCGTGCCGATCGTGAAGCTGTTGGCTGTGCACATCGGCGCAGTAGATAAACCAAACGCACGTAAGGTGCATCATAAGATCATGCCGCGCATGGGCGGGCTGGCGATCTACGGCGCGTTTTGGATGGTGACCTTCACCTTCTATCCGTTTTCCCAGTCGCTGATGGCTTTTTTCCTCGGCGCGACCATGCTGATCTTTGTCGGCATTGTTGACGACGTCACCGATATGCCGGCGAAGCTCAAGCTCCTCGGGCAGATCATTGCAGCCTGCATCGTGACCCTCGGCGGCATCCGCATTGAATTTGTCACGAGCATGTTCGGCGACGCCGCCATGATGGCGCTGCACATTCTCGCTGTGCCCGTGAGCGTGATCTGGATCGTTGCCATCATCAACGCTGTCAACCTCATCGACGGGCTCGACGGGCTGGCAGCCGGCGTCAGCGGCATCAGCGCTGCGACACTGGCCATCTGCGCGCTGATGAACGGCAGCGGCAACATCGCTGTGCTCTGTCTCACGCTTGTCGGCGCCTGTGCAGGCTTCCTCATTTACAATTTTCATCCGGCCTCCATTTTTATGGGAGACACCGGCTCGATGTTTTTAGGCTACACGCTGGCCGTTCTCTCGATCATGGGAACCGCCAAGGGTGTGACCTTTGTTTCCGTGTTTATTCCAATCCTCGCTCTGGGGATTCCGATCTTTGATACATTGTTTGCGATCCTGCGACGAATGATGGCCAACAAGCCAATCTTCGAAGCGGATAAGGCGCATCTCCACCATCGTTTGATGGCGCGCGGGCTCAGCCACCGCAATACGGTGCTCTTGATCTACGCCATCAGCGTCGGGCTGTCGGTGTGCGCCATCATCATCAACGAGCTGACCAGCGAGCGCGGCTTCGTGGTCATGGTGTTGGTGGTGACGCTCTTGTTGATCGGCGCGAATAAAATTGGTATTCTCGGGAGTACCACCAAAAAGAACAAAAATAAGTAACGCATGAAGGAGCGACTACTACGATGACAAAGAAAAACATCATTATTGCGATCGTTAGTGCCATTGTTCTCGGGGCAGTATTGGGCCTGCTGATCGGTCTGATCGGCGGATTTTTCACCGGTGGCGGAGATGCACAGCCATCCTCCAGCACCGAAAGCCGCACCACCGTCCAGGAAGAACAGCAGAAGGAAGAAGAAGAAGACAAAGCTGCCAAGGAAGCAGCCAAGGACGTCGTTGCTGACGAAAACGGCGGCGAAACCACCGATGATGCAGCAGCTTCTGACGACAATCAGACAGATAGCCAGTCTGACAGCCAGACAGACAGCAACACCAACGCTGGCCAGCAGCAGAACACCGCTACAACCGATAACAACAGCGAAAATACCGCCAATGCCATCGGCACCGGCACCGTCGCTACCGGCGGCTCCGGCCTCAACCTGCGCGCATCTGACAGCGCTCAGAGCAACATCGTCGGCAGCCTGAACGACGGCGCATCCGTCACCATCATCGGCGAAAGCAACGGCATGTATCAGGTACAGCTGTCCGACGGCACGACCGGTTGGGTATCTTCTCAGTATGTTGCCATGAACTAAACTCAAACATGGTGAATTAATATTTTAGGAGGACGTAGACATGAACAGAAACGAACAATTCTCTTACAACGACGATGCAGTGCTGATCACCGACGATTTCGTCGCCGATGAAGATTACAGCACCGTACAGAAAGCCGTTTGCGGTGCCCTCGGCGTGATCGGTGCAGCCATGGTTGTCACCTTCTTCAAGAGCGCCAAAGCACGCCGCATCGCGAAGAAGCAGGCCAAAAAGCTGGCACGCCTCTATCGCTGAGCATAAGCGCTGAGCCACAAACACGCGTCACGATCGACAGATCCGGCGCGTGTTTTATTTTTTTCATGACAGGTTATTTATAAATGCTATGAGCCCATGAATTGACGGGCGGAAACGCACTCCGTACAATAGAATTAAAATGAATTGATGGAGGTCTATTTATGAAACGCTCATTCCCACACCTGTGCAGCCCGATCACCCTCGGCAAGGTGACCTTCCGCAACCGCATCTTTGCAGCGCCGATGGGCAGCACCGACATCACCGCCGATTGCGGCGTCGGTCCACGCACGCCAGGCTTCTACGAGCTGCGCGCCAAAGGCGGCGCCGCCGCCGTCACCGCCAGCGAGCTTGTCGTGCATCCAGCCACCGACGGTTCCCATATGCTCCACCTCGATCTGCAGACGCCAGGGCTCCTCGCCGGCTTCACCTATCTCGCCGACGGCATCAAACGCCACGGCGCCGTGCCAAGCGTCGAGCTTTCCCACAGCGGTCAGTACGCCGGCACCTACCTCGTCGACAAGGATAAAAAAGCCGGCCTCTGTCAGTTCGGACCGAGCGACGGCACCCGCCCAGACGGCATTCCTGTGAAAGCTTTGACAAAAGAACAGATCGCCGACATCGTCCAGGCCTACGGCGAAAAAGCCGCCCTCGCCAAGCGCGCCGGTTTTGAGATGGTCATGGTCCACGGCGGCCACAGCTGGCTCATCAATCAGTTCCTCTCGCCATATTTTAACCATCGCACCGACGAATACGGCGGCAGCCTCGAAAATCGCCTGCGTTTTGCGCGTGAAGTGCTCACAAGCGTCCGCGAAGCCGTCGGCCCCGGATTTCCCATCGAGTTTCGCATGAGCGGCTCCGAGCTCTTCGATGGCGGCTACGACCTCGCCGAAGGCTGCAGGATCGCCCACGGCGTCGAAGATCTCGTCGATCTCATCCACGTCTCCGCCGGCAGCTATCAGTTCGGCTTCTTCCAGACCCATCCGTCCATGTTCTCCGACCACGGCTGCAACGTTTACCTCGCCGCCGAAATCAAAAAGCACGTCAGCGTGCCCGTTGCCACCATCGGCGCCTTGAACGATCCGGCGCAGATGGAAGAGATCATCGCCAGCGGCAAAGCCGACGTCATCGAAATAGCGCGCGCCCTTCTCGCCGATCCCGAGCTGCCCAACAAAGTCATGGCCGATCGCCCCGAAGAGATCCTCCATTGCCTGCGCTGCTTCGCCTGCATGGCCGAGCGCCCAACCACACAAACACGCCGCTGCGCCATCAATCCGCGCATCGGGCGTGAGCTGGAAGGCATGGAGATCCTGCCAGCGCGCAAAAGCAAGCGCGTGCTCGTCGCCGGTGGCGGTGTCGCCGGGATGGAAGCAGCCCTCGTGGCGGCCCAGCGCGGCCACGATGTCACCCTCTGCGAAGCCTCAGCAGAGCTCGGCGGCATCCTCAAGGAAGAGCAGGCCATCCCGTTTAAGCACGAAATGTACCAGCTCGGCGTCACCCTCGAAACCCTGATCCGCAAGGAAGGCGTGAAGATCCGCCTGAACACACCAGTCACCGCCGAATTTGCCGACGCCTTCGCCGCTGATGCCCTCATCGTCGCCGTCGGCTCCACGCCAATCGACCTGCCGCTTCCAGGCAAAGAAACCAACACCGTCATCCTCGTCAACGATTATTATCGCGAAAGCGACAAGCTCACCGACAACGTCGTCGTCATGGGCGGCGGCCTCGCCGGCTGCGAGATCGCCGTCCACCTCGGCCAGCAGGGTAAGCGCGTGCATCTCGTCGAAATGGCAGACACCCTCGCCCGCGACTGCAACATCCGCCAGCGCCCGATCCTCATGCAGATGGTCGACAAAACTGTCACCGTCCACACCAGCTGCACCGGCAAGGAGATCACCGCAGAAGGCCTCCTCTGTGAGCAGGCAAACGGCGAAAGCGTGCTCATCCCCGGCACAAGCATCGTCATGGCCGTCGGCCAGCGCGCAAACACCGCCGCCGTCGACGCCCTGCGCGATAGCGCACCATTCGTGCGCATCGTCGGCGACTGCCAGCGCCCATCGAACATCCTCAACGCCATCTACGCCGCTTACCACGCAGCAATGGATATCTAAATCGAAAATCGACCTCACACCTCCTGCCGGATGCGGCGGGAGGTTTTTTGAACGCATAAAGAACGACCATGCAGTTAGCACGCTGCATGGTCGCCGGAAAAGGAATAGGAAAAGGAAAGTTTATGGTTTTTGGATGAACCGGATTAATACTTGTCTCTCCAGCTGCAGACTGGCTGGCCGTTTTCGTTTTTAACGACGACAAACTTGCCGTTCAGCAGAGGATTGGTAAAGGTGTAGTCGGAGCGCTTGTGCATACCGCGGGTTTCCTTGCGTTCGATGGCGGTGGTGCAGATGAGCTCGCCGACCAAAAGCAGGTCGAAGGCTTCCAGCGCGCGCATGAGCTCGTGGGAATCGTTCGCTTTGAGGCTCTTCTTGGCGAAGCGTTCGAGATCGCTCAGATATTTCAGCGCAGTGGAGAGCATGTTTTCGGAGCGCACGCGGTCGATGCCGGCGTAGTCGGCCATGATCTGCTGCACGGCCATGTTGAGTTCCTTCCAGTTTGCGCCTTTTTTGCGCTCCATGAGGCTGGAATAGAATTCGATGGCATGCTGTACGGCTGGGAGTGCAGTAACGTCCGTGGTATTTTCAGTGGTTTTCACATATTCAGCAGCGCTTTCACCAGCGATGCGGCCCATGACGGCGGCACCAGCGATATCGCTGCGGAAGTTGCCGGTTTCGTCGCCAGCGGCGTAGAGCCCAGGGATGTTGGTGGCGGCGTGTTCGTCGATCTGTACACCGCGGCCGATGAGCATTGGCTCATACTGGGTGAATTCGACAATGTCCTTGTGCAGATCGATGCCCTGCTTGGCCATGGCGTCGAGGATGGAGGTGTCCCCTTCACATTCCAGCGCCCAGGTCATGTAGTCGAGGTCTGCCTGCGAGGTCTCGGTGCAGTTCATAAACACTGGACCGGTGCCGTCGTTGTATTTGTCCTTGAACACAGAGTGCCAGACGTCGGCGGTGATATCGCCAAGCTCCTTGTTAGGCTTGTTGACAAATGGACCGACAGGAACACCGTTTGGATCTGTGAGCACACCGATCCAGGTGGCCTTGCCGCAGCGTTCCATGTATTTTGGACCAGCGTGGGTGTTTGGTATTTCCATGTTCACAAGCTCAGCGCCGATGCGGTATGCCGCTGCGCGACCGCCGCCGGCGTTGCATGGGCAGTGGGCGGTGTTGAACATATAGCCGCCGGTGATCGATGGATACAGACGGCTCGTGTTGCCGGATGCGGAGATGACTGCTTTCGCTTTGTAGAGCTTCACTTCTGGTTCAAGCTCAGAGATACCGATTGCAACAACGCCGCAGATCTTGCCGTTTTCGTCCTTGAGATATTCGGTGACAGGGCTGTGGTCCTCGATCTGCACGCCGCGTTTTTTCGCTTCTGTCGTGAGCACTTTTTTCTGGTTGTGGCCATCGTATTTCAGCCAGATGCGTGGGCGACCAGGGAAGGAATGTCCCAGACACTGCCAATCGCCGCTTGGCTTCATATCGATGCCCCATTTGTGCCAGTCCTTGACAACCTCGAAGGTACGCGATGCGAACACCTTCTGGATCGATGGGTCTGCGTGACCGCCGACCATGCTCTGGTCAAATTCCTTCACCCAGTCGTCGATCGTCATGTCCTTGTGCAGGCTGTCGTAGAGATAGCAGGCAAAATGGTCGTTGCCCGTTGCGCCGGAGCCACTGCGCAGAGGGTTGGTCTTGTCGCAGAGGATGACATTGGCGCCGCCGTCTGCTGCAGCGATTGCTGCCATCAGGCCGCCGATACCGCCGCCAACGACGAGAACATCGCATTCTTTTACTTCAGGATTTATCTTGATCATATCAAAAAACCTCCCTCGTTACGCTTCAACATTGAGCATCATGTATGGCAGTGGATAGCGGATGTCGATGGCGCCCGTTGGGCAGTCCATCACACAGGCGCGGCAGTGCCAGCATTCCTCAGGATAGCGGATCTGTGGCACCTGTTTAGGCTCGCCAGGGCCAAATACGTCCATCGTGCAGACATTTGCGCAGGTTCTGCAGCCGATGCATTTTTCTTCATCAATGATAGGTGGCATGATAAAACACTCTCCTCTAAAAAAATAAACCTGGAAATAAACACGTACAGTTTTCAGCCTAAAAGGCCGATCATGTCAAAGAGCAACAGATACACAACACTGACCGGAATCCAGACCGTGCCGTAGATCAGCGAAGGCTTGATCATATCCCACACCGTCCAGTAGCCGTGGTCGTAGGTCGCCAGCGATACAGGATCAGCGAAAGGAAGCAGCGTCGTGACATGGGATGCCAGCGACAGCGCCATCCCCAGCAGGATCGGTGCGATCCCAAATTCCGGAGCGAGCACAAGAACGATTGGCATCAGCACAGAAAGCAGCGCCGACGCACATGGGATGATGTAATGGCCATACACCCCAATAAAGACCGTGAGCGTAAGGATGAGGATGACAGATGTTGTTTCCATCGCGCCAAGCGTGTTGTTGGCCAGCCATGCAGCCGCACCGTTTGCCGTGAGGATGTAGGCCACAACATTCGTTCCCCAGATCAGATACGGTACCTCGCAGCCAACCTGGTCGCCCATCACCTTCCAGTCGAGAATATCAATGCCCGGCATGAAGAGAAACGCAGCGCCGACCACAGCCACCAGCCACAGCGATAAACCATGGAACGACTGCGTCATCCAGAGCACCAGCATGATCGCAAAAATGATAAGATATTTCTTTTCCGCAGCCGACATAGGCCCAAGCTCTTTTTTCTGTTCCTCAATATCATCCAGCCCGTCGACATAGTCGATCTCAGGAGGAAAGACCTTGCAGAGGATATACCAGCAGAGCACCAGCATGATCGCCGCAAATGGGAAGCATACCAGCGTCCACTGCAGGAAGGAAATGCTGATACCGCAGATGTTTTGCAGCATCGAGATCGTCATAACATTGAGCGCGCCGCCAGCCGGCGTACCAAGCCCGCCAACCGTTGCCGCGATTGGAATACCGATCATTACCGATTTCCCAAAATTCGAGCAGCCAGGCATACAGCCGTTTTTCTTGAGCAGCTCTGCCGCCAGCGCCCCGAAAATGAATGCCGTAGGAATATCAGCAAGCACCGACGAGATCAGCCCCGTTCCCAGCATATAGCTCAGGAGCACCATCTTAGGCTTCGCGCCCAAAAGCCCGCTGACATACAGCGACGTGCGCTTGCCAAAGCCCGTCGACGTAAACGCCACAGCGATCATTAAAACGCCGAAAACAAAGAACCCAGGCCCGATCGCAAAATTGGCGAACGCATCCGCCTCAGTGACCAGTCCAAGAGCCGGCGCGCCAATGACAGCCAGGATCGCAATGACCGCCATCGGGAAAACCTCAAACAATAACAGCAAAATGATAACGATAGTATAACCAAGCGCCTTGACACCATTGGCGTCCAAACCCGGCAGAGAGATCTGCGTAAAAAGCATATAGATTGCAACGGAAATTGCGAGGATCAGCCAATTTCGCCATCTCGGCGGCTGCTTTGGCAGACAGGCTTCTTCCTCAGGTGTGAGTATAACCTTCTTTTCCATAATGACACCCCTTGAAACATTCCTTGGCAGCAGACAGACACGACACACTGCCAATGCAAAATAGAATAAACGTTTGGAATCCAAATAATGCGCATCAAATAATTGGTCATCCAACGGTTAGACTGTAACACAGCCATACGGCGGTTGTCAATAGGAAAAATCAATTTTATTTATGAGACAGCGCCGAAAACCAGATTCTCTGTCGCCGATTATAGATAGACATCCCATCAAGGTTAGATTATACTGAAAATAAGCAGCAGCCGTGGAGCAGGCCTCCACAGCCTCGCTGCAATACATTCAGCGAAGGGGGATCGAAATGGTAGAAAAAAGAGCGTTTGAAACGCAAAAAGCGCCAGGGTTTCTCTTTTCTGCGCTGGATAAAGCCTACGACATGGCCGTGTCAAAAAGACTGAAGGCCGCAGGCGTTACAGCCATCCAGTGGTCGCTGCTCGATCAGCTTTATCAGCACGAAGGGATCAACCAGCGCGAGCTTGCCGCCTATTGCATGAAAGATCCGTCATCACTGACCAAAACCCTGGATATACTGACCAAAAAAGGTCTGCTGGAACGGCGACAGGACGACACCGACCGGCGCGCGTTCAAAATATTTCTCACCGAAGAAGGGCGCGCCGTTCACGCAAAAGCCTACGAGATCACCAGCGAATTTTATAAAATCGCGACAGAAAATCTTTCCGATGAAGAGATCGACGATCTCTATCGGATCATGGTGACCATCTTTAACAACGTCAAGGCGAGCGAAAAATAATCAGAAAAACACTGCAGAAGCTTTGGAATCTGCAGTGTTTTTTTTGCGCCGTATATTGGAAGCGGTTGCGCGTCCGAGCAGCGCGAAAAAAAGAAAAATGAAATTTCCTGTTGACAAAATAAATTTTATTATTAAAATAAAAGGTGTAATCGTTGGATATCAAACAATATGACAACCAACGGTTGCTGGTCATCAAAGCTAGGAATTTATTGTCATGAGGAACGATTTTAATTTGAGGAAAGGGTGTTATTCATGCCTCCAGTAATTGACAAAAACAAATGTATTGGCTGCAACACATGTGCTTCTATTTGCGGGATGGACGTTTTTGGTCCGGTCGTGCCGGGTGAAAAGCCACAGGTGCGTTATCCAGAGGAATGCTGGCACTGCCGCGCCTGCGCCATCGATTGCCCGGTTGGCGCCATCGAGCTGCGCTATCCGCTGCCAATGATGCTCTTGCACACGAAAGCCCACGAAGCGTAAGGAGGAAAAGGTCATGATTGAAGTACAGAAAGAGATCAAACAGTGTGATATTCTCATCGTCGGTGGTGGGATCGCCGGGCTCATGGCGGCCATCGCAGCCGCAGACAAGGGCGCCAAGGTCATCGTCGCCGAAAAAGCCGACAGCCGCCGCAGCGGGTCCGCCGCCACCGGCAACGACCACTTCCTTTGCTACATTCCAGAGGTTCACGGGGAAAACATCGAAGCCTACGTCGACGAGCTCGCCATTTCTCTCGTCGGCGACCGCTGCGACCGCACCCTGCAGCGCCAGCTTGCAGAGCGCAGCTTTGAGGTCGTCAAGGATTGGGAAAAATGGGGCATCGAGATGCGTCCGCACGGCGACTGGGAATTCAACGGTCATGCAATGCCAGGACACATGCGCATCTGGCTCAAATACAACGGTACCCAGCAGAAACCAATTCTCACCAAGGAAGCCAAAAAGCGCGGCGTGGAGATCGACAACCATTCGCCGATCTCAGAATTTCTGACCGACGATAGCGGCAAGATCATCGGCGCCGTCGCCATCGATGTTTCCAAGGAGCAGCCATCTGTGAAGCTCTATCAGGCCAAAGCCATCGTTACCGCCACGGGCATTGGTATGCGCCTGTATCCATCCGTCACCCCAGGCTGGATGTTCAACCAGTGCAACTGCCCAGCTGGCACCGGCGCTGGTCGTGCAGCCGGGTATAAGGTCGGCGCAACCCTCTGCAACATTGAAACCGGTTGGACACACGCTGGTCCAAAGCAGTTCGAGCGCTGCGGCAAAGCAACCTGGATCGGTGTGCTGAAGGATCGCCAGGGCAAACCAGTCGGCCCATTTGTCACCAAACCAACCAAAGAGCTCGGCGATATCACCGCCGATATCTGGCAGGCCGTTTTCGTTGAAAAGAAGGAAAACGGCACCGGCCCAGTCTTCATGGACTGCACAGAAACAGCGCCGGAGGATATGGAATACATGCGCTGGGGGCTGGAATGCGAAGGGGACACCTCCCTGCTCGATGCAATGGACAAACAGGGCATCGATCTCGGCGAGGATATGGTAGAATTTACCAAATATAAACCAAATCTCCAGGGCAAGGGTCTGGAGGTCGACATCCATCATGCTACAGACGTGCCAGGGCTCTACTGCGCAGGCGATGAAGCCGGCAACATCAACGGCGGCATCGGCGGCGCAGCCATCACCGGACGCATCGCCGGCGAAAGCGCAGCCGATTATGTAAAATCCATCGATGGCTTTGCAGATATCAGCGAGCACCCAACCGTGAAAAAAGCGATCGCTTTTTATTCCGAGCTCATGGAACGCGAAGCCGGTGCAACCTGGAAAGAACTCAACATCGCTTCCCAGCAGATCCTTGACGACTACGCCGGTATCACCTATGTGCGCTCCGAAAGCATGATGAAAGCAGGGCTGACCTATCTCGAACAGCTCGACGAAGCAGCCAGAAAGAGCGTCAAATGCAACAACGCCCACGAGCTCATGCGCGCCCTCGAAGCCTTTGACCTGCTGGAAATCTCCAAGCTTGTCATCCTCTCCGCCATGGAACGCAAGGAAAGCCGCGGCATGCACAAACGTTCCGACTATACCTTCACCAATCCGCTTCTGAACGGCAAGATCGTTACGATCAAGCAGGTGGACGGAAAACCTGTCACAGCAATGCGCGATAATTATTGATAACATGAGAGGACCAGAGGGACCCCGACCTTTTGGTCCTTCTGTTGTTTGTTTGGTTCTGACTGATTTTAATTTAGAAAATAACTGATGGCGCACAGACAGCATCATGGGTATAATAAAATGAAGGGGGAATTTGCAAATGGAAATCGTATTATACGGCGTCGTCATGCTCGTCGCCATGACGCTGGCGGGCGTTATCGGCTTTGCAGCAAATGTGCTGGCGCTGCCCGTGCTGAGCATGTTTCTTCCATTAAAAACAGCGGTTGCCGTGCTCATGCTCATCGTAGCGGTGCAGATCGTGATTCAGGCGTTTATGTATCGCAAAAACATCCACTGGCGCGAGGTTGGTCATATCGTCGTCTGGACACTCCTTGGTATGCCGATCGGCTTTGTGGCGCTCAATGTTTTGCCGGAGCTTGTCATGAAAGCCGTGCTTGGATTGTTTGTGGCAGGGACAGCGCTCAAGGGCATTGTGGATGATGCGCGCGGAAAAAAGGCCGGTACCTTTCAGGAAAAACCGTATCATAAGTTATTGCTTTTTTTCTCAGGACTTTTGACCGGTGCGTTTGGCTGTGGTGGACCGCTTATGGTCGTCTATTGTCGCAATCGTTACCGCGATAAAGACACCTTCCGCATGATGCAGTTTGGCGCAGGCAGCATCATCATGACCTTGCCATGTCTCGCCTATGCCGCCAGCGGTGCCTACACAGCGCAGGGGATCCCATATATCATTGTTGGTTTTGTGGCGGTTGCCATTGCGCTCAAGGCCAGCGCTGCCATTGCGCGCAGAATGAAAACCACCATCTTTCAGCAGCTCGTTAACGTGGTGCTCTTGATCTCCGCCGTTACGCTGATGTGGCAGGTCGTTCAGGGCATGATGGCGTAAACCTTTCTGTTATTTTTCAGCATCGGCCGCATTTTTAGGTCGGTGCTTCTTTTTGCCAGCAAAAACCTGCCTGCTCCGGTGTGATTATTTTTGACGTAGCTCAGGCGGCGTGTTATACTTGAAGCATCGTTAACAGGCCGGTGTAGCTCAGAGGATAGAGCAGTGGTTTCCTAAACCATGTGTCGCAGGTTCGACTCCTGTCACTGGCGTTCGATTGAAGAGGAGGAATTGTAATGATCGATATCGCAATTATTGGCGCCGGTCCTGCTGGGATGACGGCGAGTGTGTATGCGCGTCGCGCTGGCTACAGCGTCACCGTGTTTGAGCTGGGCATGCCTGGCGGGCAGCTTTCTACGACCGACAAGATCGAAAACTTTCCAGGTTATCCGGAAGGGCTGCCTGGGGCAGAGCTCGGCATGAAGTTTTATGAACATGCCCAGGCATTCGGCGCAGAATTTGTCTTTGAACAGGTCGTGCGCGTCGAAGCCGACGGAGCTGTGAAAAAAGTTGTCACCAACAATGGCACAGAAGAAAAAGAATACGAAGCCCGCGCCATCATCATTGCTACCGGCGCCCACCCACGCACCCTTGGCGTGCCAGGCGAGGACACTTTCCGCGGTCATGGCGTCAGCTATTGCGGCACTTGCGACGGCTTCTTCTTCCGCGGCAAGGATGTCTGCGTTGTCGGCGGCGGCGATGTTGCCGTTGAAGACGCCATCTATCTCGCCAATATGTGCAACAGCGTCACTGTTTTCCATCGCCGCGACGAGCTGCGCGCTAACAAGCGCAGCCAGGATGCCGCTTTTGCCAATGGCAAGATCACCTTTGTCTGGAACACCATTGTCACCGAGCTCAAAGGCGACGACCAGCTGCGCAGCGTGGTCACGAAGAACGTCAAGACCGACGAAGTCAAAGAATGGACCTTTGACGGCTGCTTCATCTTCGTCGGCTACGATCCAAACCAGGACGTTTATCCACAAGGCCTCGCCACCGACGAGCGCGGCTATGTCCTCACCGATGAAAACATGGCCACCAACATCCCTGGCGTCTACGCCGTTGGCGATGTACGCAAAAAGAACGTGCGCCAGGTTGCTACCGCCGTCGGCGATGGCGGCATCGTCATGAGCGACATCGAGCGCTATTTCCGTGAAGGAGGCGCCCAGGCATGAGACGCAGACAGAACAGATTTGCCCGCGTCTTTCTCGTCATATTGGTGATTTTGCTTTGCATTGGGCTGCTTCTGCCATACGTTGTGTCGATTTTCGGCTATTGAGCCGCATGCATACTTGAGGAAAGGAGGAGAGGGGACATGAGTGAAGAAAAAGATATGAGAATTTACCAGTGCCAGATGCCAACCTGCGGTTACATGTACATGCCAACCAAAGGCGACAGAAAAGGCAAGATCCCAGCAGGCACCTCGTTTGAAGACCTGCCAGACACCTGGCGTTGCCCGCTTTGCGGCGCAACCAAGTCCGCGTTCAAGCCACTCGACGACTGATCGCAGCCAGAGCGTTCCGCTTTTTTTGCGGAGCGCTCTGCTTTTTGAGATAAAGTACGAAATATGGAAAAAAGTCGTTGATTATAGAGGCGCGATATGCTATTATATTTCGTGTTAAATCGCTCGCGAGAGGGTAAAAGGAGGTGTGCGCATTGGCAAATATCAAATCTGCAAAGAAACGCGCTAAAACTGCTCAGGTTCGTCGCCTTCGCAACGCCAGCGCTATGAGTGCTGTTCGTACCGCTGTTAAGGCATTTGATCAGGCAGTAGAAGCTGGAGATAAGGCAAAAGCTGCTGAAGCAATGGCCGTTGCTGTGAAGAAGCTCGATCAGGCTGGCTCTAAGGGTCTGCTTCACAAAAACAACGTTGCAAACAAGAAATCCAGAATCATGAAGGCTTACAACAAAATGGCGTAAGTTAAGATAGAAGAAGCTGCCGCAGGGTGGCTTTTTTTATTATCGCGACGCGCCCAAACCGGAGAGTGACCATGAAAAAAATATCATCCCTATTGCTCATCCTTCTCCTCGCAGTCAGCCTTTGCGCCTGTGGCAGCGGCGACACTCAGGAAAGCGCCGAACGTTCCGTCACCATCACCTTGCCGCGCACCCTCTTCGGCACACAAAGCGACGACCAGATCCAGGAAACCGCCCAGGCCGAAGACATCACCGCAACCATCACAGACGACACCGTCACCTACCAGATGACCCCCGAAACCCAGCAGGAACTCCTGCTCGGATTCAAGACCCACTTTGAAGAAGAAGTACAGAGCACCATCGACAGCGGCGACATCCCCGGCCTCGTCCACGTTGACTACAACGACACCATGAGCGCCTTCACCGTCACCGTCAATCGTGACAACTTCCAGACCCGGGGCGGCGAAGCCCAGCTCGGCCTCCTCTATTCCGCCGGCACCACCTACCAGCTTTACGCCGGCACAGAAGAAGAAGCCATCGACGTCACCGTTACCCTCGTCGATCAAGCCACCCAGGAAGAATTTGACACCACCAGCATGCGCCAGGTCTTCAGCGAACAGCAGGCACCCGGCGACAACGCAGACTGATCCATCCAGCCGAGCCGCCAGCAAAACTGGCCGCCCGGCTTTTTTGTTTTTACAAAATCCATCCAGATCCCCAGCTTTTTGCGCAAGCGATGGACAAACACCGCCGCAAACGATATAATGAGAAATAATACACCAAACCAGGAGGCCTGGAACATGCCTGAAAGAAAAAATTTATTTTCACAAGCAGAAAACCATCGCTACAACGTCTCAAACGTCCTCAGCGATACCGCCTATGAAAAAACAGATAAAATCACACCAACCCCAGAAACAGAAACCCAGCCAGAGATCAACCTCGAAGAAGGCGCCCCATTTTTAGACGGCATCGACCCCGACGCCACCATCGGCGACTACATCGAGCTCAACGAAGAAGAAGACCTCGATTTTGCAGACCACAGCTTAGAAGATTTAGAAGAACCAGAAACTCAGGAAGCCCCTCAGCCGGATCACGAAGAACCAGCAAAACAAGGCAGCCTGCAAAGCCCTGCCATCCGCGAACAGGCCGAAAAAGCCCGTGCCAGCTTCGTCGATGACCTCGACGCCCTCGCAGACGAGCCCGCCATCCAGCGCAGCCATGCGTCCCAGGAACCAGAAGAGGATATCTCGCAGAAGAGCCCAGAAGCCCCCCTCGACGTCTACGACCAGATCGCCCGAGAGGAAGAAAAGAACACCCTCACCTATGAAGATGACGACGAGCCAGATCCACTCACCTTCAAAGATCTCCTCAAACCAGCCGCTCGCCGCATCAAAAAACCACGCTTCGCGAAAAAACAAGATCCCGCGGAAGATCTCGATGCATTCATAGAAGAAAGCGAAGAAAGCGCAGAACCCCTCAGCCAGGAAAACGCCGCAGCAGAGGATTACGATAGCGTCATCATGCAGGAACCACAGCAGGAAGCAGCAGAGGATTACGACCAGCTCCAAGAAGACCTCGCTCAGGCCCGCGCCGCCCAGAAACGTGGCCAGTCCATCTGCGACGACCTCTACCATCTTCAGACCCTTCTTGAAGACAGCCGTTCCCCATTCATGCATAAGACAGAAGTCCTCGTCCCACGCGAGAAAACTCTGCGCCTCATCCGCTCCCTCACAGCCATCTGCGAAGTCGACCCATCCTACATCGACAGCGCATCCGAAGACAAACTCATCGACAAACTCGTCAGCGAACACACCGAAGACGACTACAAACCCCTCGAGCGCGCCCGCAGCCGCGCCCAGGCCATCCTTCAGGATGCCACCCGACAGGCCGACACCATCATTAGTGACGCCAAAACCCTCGCTCGACAGCTCCTCGCCGAGACCCAGGCCGAGATCCAGGAAAAATTCGACGCCGCCGACGAGCAGATCGCCGTGCGCATGACCACAACCAAAGAAGAAAGTACCAAAAAACTCAACCAGGCCCGCACCGAGCTCACCACCAGCCGTCAGCGCAGCGTCGAGATCCTCAGCAAATACCTCGAAAAAGCAGAAAACGACTATCAGGGCTATTGGGAACGCGCCGAACACACCGTCATCGCCTCCCTCGAACAGAGCGAATCCATCCTAGCTAAAGCCGCCGACATCTATCGCAAAGAACTCCTCGCCATCCATCAAGACAAAGAAGAGCTCGACGAAATCCTCGAACACCTCAAAAAATACAAAAAACGCAAATAAACGCAAAGCAAAAAGCGCCGCTTCCCCAAAGAGCAGCGCTTTTTTGCACCTCCACACCAAAATCTAACAGAAAACCAAACTTTTTTTAAAAAAGCCCTTGACGATTCCGAAAGGAGATGGTATTATAAACGAGCTGTCGGGGCAAGCCCCTCAGAGAGGCGCCCGCAGCAAGATGTTCTTTGAAAATTAAACAGCCAAGCGAAACAAACCAGTGCTTTGAAAGAAGCA
>ERZ1034897.329-NODE-329-length-24844-cov-7.552140_pt1 | contig 24844 bp, 19 predicted proteins | sample MGYA00520629_ERZ1034897 | MGnify/ENA primary metagenome ERZ1034897 (study PRJEB33766, sample SAMN09781789) | gut metagenome | biome: gut microbiome | host: Homo sapiens | place: Madagascar | study: EMG produced TPA metagenomics assembly of the PRJNA485056 data set...
TGTTTTTAGGTTCGTCAATTTGACGTTACCTGATATTTCTGAAAATTATGACAAGTTGAGAAAACCTGTTACAAAAGGAAATCGAGTTGCAGGCAAGTATCCCTATTATGGGGCATCTGGCATTGTAGATTACGTTGCGGACTATATTTTTGATGGGGATTATTTACTTGTGTCAGAAGATGGTGCAAATCTTTTGGCAAGAAGTACGCCGATTGCATTTTCTGCTTTAGGAAAAATTGGGGTTAATAATCATGCACATGTACTAAAATTTGATTCTTATGAGATGAGAAGATATGTGGAAATTTATCTTAACTCGATTGACCTGAGTAAATTCGTTTCTGGCGGAGCACAACCAAAATTGAATCAGGAGAATCTAAATATGATAGAGATTCCTGTACCACAAGATGAATTGTTAAAACGCATCGTCCATATCCTTGATCGCTTCGACGCGCTCACCACAGATATCGCCCACGGTCTTCCGGCGGAGATCGTGGCGCGGAGGAAGCAGTACGAATACTACCGAGACAAGCTGCTTACATTCAAGGAGCGAAAGGGATAGTCCAAAGTTTGCGCTCAAAGGAAGAAAGGAGAACCTCTATGTCACAATTCCAAGTCGTTGCGGAAACGTCTGAGAATACCGTCATCACGGAATATACGCCGGAGAAGCGGCGATCCACGAGCTACCAGAGTGAAGCGGAGCTGGAGAAGGAGTGCATCCGTATGCTCTGCGAAGAGGGCTATGAATATCTCTCTATCCATGAGGAGAAGGATCTTGTCGCAAATCTCCGGACGCAGCTCGAGGCGCTGAATCAGTATCATTTCTCGGATCGGGAATGGGATGATTTCTTCCATCATGTCCTTGCGAATCCGAATGAGCATGCGAAGGAGAAAACGGAGAAGATCCAGGAGGACAATGTCCAGGTCTTGAAGCGGGATGACGGGTCGACGAAGAATATCACGCTCATTGATAAAAAGCAGATCCATAATAACCGTTTGCAGGTGATTCATCAGTATGAGAATGGGAAGGAGAATGGGGCTTCCTATGACAATCGCTATGATGTGACGATCCTGGTGAATGGGCTGCCTTTGGTGCATCTGGAGCTGAAGCGGCGCGGGGTGAAGATCCGCGAGGCATTCAATCAGATCAATCGGTATCAGAGGGATTCGTTCTGGGCAGGGGCAGGGCTCTACGAGTATGTACAGATTTTCGTGATTTCCAATGGGACGAATACGAAGTACTATTCGAATAGTACGCGCTTCAATGCGGTGAAGGAGAATGAGAAGCGCGGGGCGAGCCGGACGAAGACGAGCAACAGCTTCGAATTCACCTGTTTCTGGGCGGATGCGAATAATACAGTGATTTCTGACCTCATCGATTTCACGAAGACTTTCCTTGCGCGGCATACGATTCTCTCTATTCTGACACGGTACTGTATCTTCACGTCAGAAAAGATGCTGATGGTGATGCGTCCGTATCAGATCACGGCGACGGAGCGGATTCTGAACCGGATCGAGATAGCGAACAATTATAAGAAGTATGGTACGGTCGATGGGGGAGGCTATATCTGGCATACGACGGGGTCAGGGAAGACGTTGACGTCTTTCAAGACAGCGCGCCTCGCCTCGCGTCTGCCGTATATCGACAAGGTGCTTTTTGTTGTGGACCGTAAGGATTTGGATTATCAGACGATGAAGGAGTATGATCGCTTCGAGAAGGGGGCGGCGAACAGCAATACGTCGACGGCGGTCTTAAAAAAGCAGCTGGAAGATCCGTCAGCGCGTATCATCATCACGACGATCCAGAAGCTTTCGACGTTCATCAAGAAGAATCCGGGGCATCCGGTCTATGCTGAGCATGTGGTCATCATTTTCGATGAGTGCCATCGAAGCCAGTTCGGCGATATGCATTCGGCGATTGTGAAAAATTTCAAGAAGTATCATCTCTTCGGCTTCACGGGGACACCGATTTTCTCAGTCAATGCGGGCCGTGGGAAGAATCCGGAATTCTTCACGACGGCGCAGACGTTTGGCGACCAGCTGCACTGCTATACCATCGTGGATGCCATCCGCGACAGAAATGTGCTGCCTTTCCGCGTGGACTACATCAAGACGATGGAGGCGGATGAGGATATCTCTGATGAGATGGTCTGGGATATCAATCGCGAAAAGGTGATGATGGCGCCGGAGCGAATTTCCGTGGTGGTGAAGTACATTCTCACGCATTTCGATCAGAAGACGTATCGCGGAGATAAGACGTATGTCTATCAGGCACTGACGAATATCAGCGAGGTGGCGTCAGGGAAGAACCAGGTCGAGGAAATCAAGCAGAAGCAGCGTCTGTCTGGTTTTAATTCCCTCTTTGCGGTGGCCAGTGTACCGATGGCGAAGCTCTACTATGAAGAGTTCAAGAAACAAATGCAGGCCGATCCGACAAAGAAGCTGAAGATCGCGACGATTTTCAGCTATGCGCCCAATGAAGAGGAAGCGGAGGGGCTTCTGGGGGAGGAAAATTCGGAGGATACATCGGCTCTCGACAGGAATTCACGGGATTTTCTGGAGTATGCGATCGAGGACTACAATGCGATGTTTCATACCAGCTACGATACGTCAGCCGATAAATTCCAGAATTATTACAAAGATGTCTCGCTCCGCATGAAGAATAAGGAGCTGGATCTGCTCATCGTGGTGAATATGTTCCTCACTGGCTTCGATGCGACGACGCTGAATACGCTCTGGGTGGATAAGAATCTCAAGATGCATGGGCTCATTCAGGCGTTTTCCCGGACGAACCGCATTCTGAATGCGGTGAAGACGTTTGGAAATATCGTCTGCTTTAGAAATCTTTCGAAACGGGTGGATAGTGCGATTTCTCTCTTCGGGGATAAAAATGCCGGAGGCATCGTGCTTATGCGCCGCTTCAAGGACTACTATGAAGGCTATACGGATACGGATGGCAAGCACAGGGATGGATATGTGGATTTCGTGAAGAGGCTCAAGGATAAGTTTCCTCTGGGCGGAAATATCATCAGCGAAGAAAAGCAGAAGAAATTCATCTTGCTCTTCGGCGTTCTGCTTCGCATGAGAAATCTGCTTTCGTCTTTCGATGAATTCAAAGGGAGGGAAATTCTTTCCGCTCGTGACTGGCAGGATTACCAGGGGCGGTATCTCGATATCAAAGAAGAGTGGGACCGCAGGAAAAAGCATGATAAAAAAGATGTCACGGAGGATGTAGTCTTCGAGACGGAGCTCATCCGCCAGGTGGAGATCAATATCGACTATATCCTGATGCTGGTAAAAAAGTATCATGATACCCATTGTGAGGATAAAGAGGTGCTGATTTCCATTCGTAAGGCTATCGACGCGAGCCCTGAGCTTCGCAGCAAGAAGGATCTCATCGAGAATTTCATAGCCGGTGTCAATGAGTCGGGAGATATCCTGAATGAGTGGAATGGCTATGTCGCAGAAAAGAGAGAAGAGGATCTTTCAGCTATCATTCAGGGGGAACGGCTAAAGGAGGACGATACCCGCCGTTATATGGAAAATGCTTTCCGTGATGGGGAAATCAAGACCGCGGGAACTGATATCGATGCCCTTCTCCCACCGATTTCCCGCTTTGGGTCTGGGACACGTGCCAAAAAGAAACAGAGTGTAATCGACAAGTTCAAAGGTTTCTTTGAACGCTACTTTGGCATTGGCGGTGTTCCGTCTTTCGAGAAACCCAAAGCTGCTATGCCTTATGGTGGGAAAGAGAAAATGTCCGTGGCAGCAGAACGTCCGATGACGTATGGCCGGTGAGAGAAAAACGGTTCATCTTTCTGTCTCTTGACCCTATATCGCGGCATTAGGACCCGTAGAACCTATCAAACCTATCGAACCCGTTATATCATTACTCACACAATCGCATTGCGCACCATTGCCATTTCCTTCCAATCGCGGTATGATAGATGCATAAAAATAAAAGGAAGCACCGAGGCTTCAAAGTATCAGGCATCGCCCTGATGCTTTTGGCGCGGTGCTTTTCATTTCTGCCGACGGCAGAAAAGAATGGGAGGAATACAAATGCCGGTTTCTTACATGGAAATCAATCTGAATGCGCTTCGTCACAATCTCAAGGTCATCCGCGCGCATCTGCCGAAGGAAGTGAATGTGCTCGCTGTCGTGAAGGCGAATGCCTATGGACATGGCGCGAAGGAAACGCTGCGCATCGCCCTCGAGGAAGGCTACGTCGCTGCTGCTGTTGCCCGTGTGGAAGAAGGGGCGGAGCTGCGCGACGCCGGATTCACTTGCCCGATCTATGTACTGGGACTGCCGCTGCCGGAGGATATGCCTATCGGTGTGAACAAAGACCTCATCATGCCGATCGATGATACCGTCGATCTTGACGCCCTGGAAGCCATCGCCGCTGTTTCGAAGAAAACGATCGAAGTCATGCTGCCGATCGATACGGGTATGAACCGCATCGGAACTCATCCGGAGGACGTACCTGCGCTCCTCAAAAAGCTCGAAGCCTATCCGCACATCCACGCACATGGCACCTTCACCCATATGGCGACGGCGGACCACAAAGAAAAGGATGCCGCACTGAAGCAGCTCGACCGCTTCGATGAAGCGATCTCCTACATGCCGGTCGATGAAAACTTCGTGATCTCCTCCGCTAACAGTGCTGGTGTCATTGATATCCCGAGAAGCTGGCATAACCTTGCCCGCCCCGGCATTATCATCTATGGGCCGCAGCCATCGGACGTCATGACGAACAAGCTCGACCTCCAGTATGCGATGAGCGTCGTGAGCCATGTCACCCATGTCCAGATCCTGCATAAGGGCGAAGCCATCGGCTACGGCGGTACCTATGTCGCCAAAGAGGATATGAAGACTGCGACTGTCCCGATCGGTTATGCGGACGGCTGGCACAGAAGCCTTTCCAATAAGGGCGTCGTCCTCATCAATGGCAAGCGTTGCCCGATCGTCGGCCGCATCTGCATGGATCAGTTCATGGTCGCTTGCGATGACGAAGTCCGTCCCGGCGATGAAGTCATCCTCATGGGCAAGCAGGGAGAGGAAGAAATCACTGTCGATGAAGTGTCTGCTACGGCTGAGACCATCCCGCATGAAATCATGTGCGACCTGAAGCGCATCCCGAGAGTATTTGTAGAAAAATAGTTTTGAAGGATCCGGTACTGGAGGAGAGCGGGATCTGCTTCGTATCCTCCTGTCGGCAAAAGCGAGACATCTTTTCCCCTTTCTTATTTTCTCTCCATATGCTATAATAACGCTTGTTAAGCGTCTATAGCTCAGTGGATAGAGCACTGGTCTCCGGAACCAGGTGTCGAGAGTTCGAATCCCTCTAGACGCACCAGAATTTCTCCGATCATATCGGATAAAATAAAATTCGTCCAGTTACACCCATGAAGGTGGGGTAATACATGGGGGAAATTGACCTTTGAGGAGGTCAGAAAGCCGAGGCGGTATGCCCCGGCTTTTTATCATGCCTTTTTCTTTGTCGTAGCAGTAAATCCCTGATCACAGTCCGATGGCTCGTCATCGTATATTTCCTTGGCTATGGTGGTTCCAAACGGTCTCTTTCTACTGTATTCTCCATGGTAAACATGCTATAATAATAAGACGTTTCATTTGAATACATCGGACAGAGACAGGGGCTGCGCTTCAGGATGCGCCGCGGATTTTCGCTGTATCTCACAGGTCTTTGACCGTGGGGAGCTCTGTACCGGCCTTTATATATCGTGAGGGTTTACCATGAAAATGTTTCGAGGACTATCGAACTGGATCGGTATGGACATGGGCTCGTCCCAAGTCCGTATCTACCGGGAAAATAAAGTGATCCTTGCCGAAGCGAGTACGGTCGCGGTGGATAATATCGACGGCCATGTGCTGGGCTTTGGCACGGAGGCGCTCATTCATTACCACAAGGCGCCGGAGAATATTTCTCTGGAGTGGCCGGTACAGAATGGCGTCATCGCTGATTATGATATGACGAAGGCGATGCTTCGTTTTTTTATCCGCAAATCGCTTCATCATGCGGTGTCGCGTCCGACGGTGATGATCTCCATTCCGGGCGAGACGAGCTCGGTCACGCGGCATGCGCTGGTGGATGCTTTGATCCACGCCGGTGCGCAACATGTGTACCTTCTTCCTTCGCCGGCGGCTGCGGCTATCGGGGCGGGGAAGGATATGCTGGCACCGTCTGTGATCTTTTCTCTTGTCATCGGGCGCGATGTCGCTGATGCGGGGCTCTACAGCTGCGGAGGGATCGTCACGCAGGAGGGGATCCCTTTCGGCGGGCATCATATCGATAAGGGGATCTGCCAGTATCTGCAGGAAAAGTATCAGATCATGATCGGGCTGGATCAGGCGGAGAAGCTGAAGAGTGAAGTGATCTCTCTCAAAGCGGCGGATGGGCAGGCGACGTTCACTATCCGCGGGCGCAGGATCCGTGATGGCGTGGAAGTGGTGGTGGAGCTTTCCACGGAGGAATTAAGACCGGTGATGCAGCGTATCCTGCAGCCTGTCCTGAAGCTCATCCGCCGTGTCCTTCGCGAGGCGAAGCCGGAGATGGCGGGCGATCTTCTAAAGAATGGGCTGCTTCTTTCCGGCGGCAGTGCGCTTCTGGACGGGCTGAAGGACTGGCTTGCCGGAGAGCTTCATATGCCGGTCTTCGTACCGGCTCTGCCGGGGGAGGTATTGGCTATGGGCTGCTATCAGGCTCTTGGCATGTATAAGGATCTGCCGCTTCTCATCGAGAACGGTGAAAAATATTACGGAGGCGCTTGATCGTGATTTTCTTTGGCAGAAAAAAGATGGCCGCCGCGGTCGCCCTCTTTGTTTTTATGGGCGCATGCGGCTGGTTCTGGCGGCATAGGGAGTACATTCCTTTCATTTCGCAGCCGCTCTCTATCGGTGCAGCTCCTTTCAACTATACCGCGAGCAGGACGGCGCTTTCTTTCACACAGGGGCTTGACTTACTTTCGGGTGTGTGGGAGAACTGGAACGAGCTGGATGCGCTCCGGAAGGAAAATGAAAGTCTTCGCGCGGAGCAGGCTCAATATAGTGAGATCCTTGCGGAGAATATCCGACTGAAGAGTCTTCTTTCGTTCAAGCAGGGCTATAAACAGTACCACCTGACGGGGGCTTCTGTCATCACCCGCGACTACGGGGGATGGACACAGACGCTGGTCGTGGACCGCGGCAGTGACAGCGGCATCAAAAAGTATATGCCTGTCATCGTCCCGACGGGTCTTGTGGGCTTTGTGAGTGAAGTGTATGAGAATTCCGCACGTGTGCAGCTCCTCCTGGATCCGCGTACATCGGTGGGCGGTATCGTTGCGCGTCCGGCCTCGCGCGTGGTGGCGATGGTTTCCGGAAACAGCAGTGAGCCGGGCAAGCTCTCTTTCGTGAATCTGCCGCGTGAGGCTGATGTCATCAAGGGAGATACCATCGTGGCATCCGGCTATGGCGGGGTGTATCCGAAGGGGATGGTCATCGGTACCGTCGAGCAGGTGGATGTCGACTCCATCGGCGGCACGCAGGTGGCACGCATTGTTCCGGCGGCTGATTTCTCTCATCTGGAGGAGGTCTTCATCATCACGGACCATATCCAGAGGGCGACGCCAGAGAGTATCCTGGTGAAGCCGCCGAAGAAGGAACCGCCGATGAATCCCAATAAACATCAGGCAGGTGAGAAGGAATGAGTGGCTATGCACTGGCTTTTTTGAGCTTTCTCGTTTTTCTTGTGCAGTCCTCGGTGATGCCATTCTTTTTCTCGGGGCTGCATCAGCCGGATCTGTGGCTGGTCGTCATCGTCCTTGCGACATTGATCTTTGACAACAAGACGGCGATGACGCTCGCGCTCGTGGGCGGGCTCCTTACGGATCTTGTGACGGGAAATCTTTTCGGACTGCATCTCCTGCCATACCTGGCGATCGCAGCGCTGTATCTCGCTTTGGGCAGGAAGCGCTACAACCGTCACTGGTATATTTCGCTTTTTGCGATGACGCTGGCATCGCTCCTTTATGCACTGCTGTCATGGCTGGTGCTTTTGGCAGCCGGCAGTCATGTCTTCTCGATTTCTTATATCCTGTACTTTGTGATGAGCACCACCTTCATGAATGGAGCAGCCGTGCTCTTTCTTCACAGGCCGCTATGGGCCATGAAACGGGAGGGAGAACCGAAGTGGTGAATAAGCATGTGCCCTCGATTCTCAGTGGGCTTTTGAAAAATACCGAGGAGTCCCGCTATGCGCGTATGATCTATGCGGCGATCTTCCTCCTGCTCGTCCTGGGACTGCGTCTTTTCTATATGCAGGTCATTCAGGGCGGGTATTATAAAGAAGAAGCGGATGGGAACCGCATCCGCTATCTTCCCATGCAGGCGATGCGTGGTGTCATGTATGACCGGAATGGCTTGATCCTTGCGGGCTCGCGCTCGGCATACAGCGTCGTCATGCCGGTCGATCGCAAGGGGAATACGCTGTCGGATGAGGCGCTCAGCCGCCTGTCGCAGCTTCTTCATGTGCCGACTGCCGATATCAAGAAAAAGATCGAAGACAATAAGCTGGCTTTCGGAGCGATCTATCTGGCAAACGATGTCGGCATCGATGTCGCGACGCAGATCGAAGAGAAGAAGGATGAATTCCCCGGCATCGAAATAGAAGTGAATCCGCTGCGCGTATATCCGCTGGGCAATGCAGGGGCGCAGGTCCTTGGCTATGTCGGCGAAGCGGGGCCGGATGACAGGGACGCGGAAGGAAATCCGTACAAGACCACGACACTGATCGGTCGTGCGGGCCTTGAGCACCGCTATAACAATTATCTCGAAGGCAAGAATGGCTCGAAGACGGTCGAGGTCAATGCATCGGGGCAGCCTGTCCGCTATGTGGGTGGTACGCCGTCCATCACGGGGAACAGTGTGCGTCTGACGCTGGATGCGAATCTGCAGAAAGCGGCAGAGGACGCGATGGAAGCACAGGTGAAGACGCTCGTCCATGGCGGTGTCATGCCGACGGGGGCTTCCGCGGTGGCTGTCGATCCGAATAGCGGAGCGATCCTCGCAATGGCCAGCTGGCCGAGCTATGATCCGAACCGCTTCAGCAAGGGGATCTCTTCGAAAGACTGGAATGAGATCGTCAATAATAAGAATCATCCGATGCAGAACCGCACGATCCAGTCGATGTATCCGCCCGGCTCGCTCTTCAAAGTCATCACGGGCGCGGCAGCACTTGAAGCGAAGGTGACGACACCGGAGGAACGCATTTTTGATAACGGCAAGCACTGGCTCGTCGATAAGAGAAACTCTGAGGGCGAAGCCTTCGGATGGATCAATTTCTATGAAGCGATCGAAAAGTCGGACAATGTCTATTTCTATGAAATGGGACGCCGTGCAGGCATCGACCGCATCTCCCGTATGGCGGAGGAATTCGGTCTGGGAAAAACGACAGGCATCGACCTTGCCGGTGAATCGGACGGCAATATCGCAAGCGAAGCCTACAAGATGAAGGTTTTCAAGCAGGACTGGTACCTCGGGGAGACGATGGATGCCGCGATCGGACAGAGCTTCACGCTGACGACGCCGCTGCAGATGGCGATGGTATACTCGGCGATCGCCAATGGCGGCTTCCGCTACCAGCCATACCTTGTGAACCGCATCGATCAGCTGGATGGGACACCGCTCAAGATCTTCTCACCGGAGAAGGTGGGGACGCTTCCGGTGTCTAAGGATACGCTTGATGCGATCCACAAAGGACTTCGGATGGTCATGAGCAAGGATGGGACAGGCGGACAGATCTTCGAGCATTATCCGATCTCGATCGCCGGTAAGTCTGGTACGGCGGAAACGAATGGTCTCGATAACGGCTGGTTCGTGGCATATGCGCCTTTCGACAAGCCGGAGGTCGTGATCCTGTGCATGTTCGAGCACAGCGGCTTCGGCTCGGAGTCCGCGGCACCGGTTGTCAAGAAGATGATGGATGCCTATTTCCATATCGGAGATTATTCGCCGGCAAAGCTGAAGGCAGCGGATGAGGCAAAGGCAGGAGGCAAAAAGAATGGCTGAGATCGTATCCTTTGCTTCCGGTAAGGGCGGCGTGGGGAAGACGCTCCTCACCGCTGCTCTGGGGATCTTCCTCTCCCGGAAGGGGAAGAAGGTGCTCCTCATCGATGGGGATATGGGCATGAGAAATATGGATCTCGTGCTGGGGCTGGAAAATGAGTGCTTCTATCATGTGATGGATCTGGCGGAAGGCCGCTGCTTTGCGAAGGATGTCATCCTGGAAGTGAATGACCATTTGGATTTCCTGCCGGCGGCGCAGAATGATACATGGGAGACCGTCTTTCCTGCGGCGATGGATACCGTGCTGGAAGACGTGGAGGATAAGTATGACTACATCCTTCTCGACTGTCCGGCGGGGCGAGGGGAGGGCATCCGCTTTGCGGAGCATCTCTCGGATCATATGTTCCTCGTCGTGGCGCCGTCCTGGGCCTCGAAGCGGAATGCAGAGCGTCTCATGACGGGACCGCGCAAGCGGTACATGACCTATGTGCTGAACCAGTTCTCCCTCTCGGGGGATACGCAGATCTCCTTGACGGATATGCTAGAGACACTCGATGAAGAGTCCGTCTCTGCCATCATCCCGTATACGGAGGAGGCAGACCGTCTCGCGCATCAGGGAGAGCTTTCGGATTTTTCCGAAAAAGGGGCGCTCGGAGAAGCACTCGCTCTTTTCTGGAAATCGTACAAAGAAGAGAAACAGATCCCGCTTCCGCGCTGGAAGAAGCTGCTTCGGAGAGCAGAGGCGGAGAATGCGCGGGAGAAGGCACCTGTGAAGACGGCGCCGGCCGGCCTTTCGTGGCACTCGGGCAGCCGCTCGTATAAATGGCAGAGGAGGAGATAGCAGAATGAATCTCATTCGATATTGGCGGCGCATCGACAGCACGCTGCTGATGGCTGTCCTGGGCCTTGGCGTCATCTGTCTTCTGATCATTGCGAGTGCCACTCATGCGAATATGGATGGACAACCGGGGCAGTATGACTTCGTCATGAAGCAGGGGATCTTCTTTGTCGGCGGTCTTATCATCGCCGGGGGCTCGCTCTATTTTGACTACAGGAAACTCTATCGCTTCGTCCCCATCCTCTATGGCATCAATGCGATCCTGCTTCTGGTCGTCAAATTCGCCGGGACGAGTGCGCTCGGGGCGCAGCGCTGGATCCAGCTCGGCCCTTTCACGCTGCAGCCTTCCGAATTTGCAAAGATCATCATGATCATCTGTCTGGCAAGGCTCATGGCGCATGACAGATCCGGCTTTCAGACATGGAAGAGTCTGCTGCCTGTCGCAGGGATGATGGCACTTCCGACACTTTTGATCTTCATCCAGCCGGACCTTGGTACGAGCCTTGTCTTCGCGGCCATTACTTTCGGCATGCTTTATATTTCCGGCCTCAAGATGCAGCTCGTGAAACGCGCTTTTCTTGCATTCGTTGTGGTCTTCCCGTTTATCTGGTTCTTTGTCCTGCACAGCTACCAGAAGATGCGTATCCTCGTCCTTTTCAATCCGGACGTCGATCCGTATGGCTCCGGTTACCACGTCATCCAGTCGAAGATTTCCATCGGCAGCGGCGGTTTCATCGGGCAGGGGCTTTTCGAAGGCACGCAGAGCCAGCTGAATTTCCTCCCGGAAAATCATACTGACTTCATCTTCTCCGTCATTGGGGAAGAGCTGGGCTTCGTCGGAGCTATTTTCGTTCTCTTTTTATTCTTCGTTCTTTTATACAGGACACTTATGATTTCCCGCTCTTCGGGGGATGCCTTCGGCAGCCTGCTCGCCTGTGGGATCTTTTCCATGTGGCTCTTCCAGATCTTCATCAATGTCGGCATGACACTCGGCATTATGCCTGTCACCGGCATCCCGTTGCCTTTCATGAGCTACGGCGGCTCGGCTCTCCTCATGAATCTTCTCTGCGTCGGGCTTTTGATGAATATCTATTTAAGAAGGAAGAAATTGATGTTTGATTGACTGGGGATTAGGGATTAGTGGCTAGGGATTAGGAGTCTCAAGTGATTGGAGACTGGAGACTAGTGACTGGAATGCCAGCTCATGACATCGCCATTATTTATACTTCGCGGCGCTTCTATATTTTTATGCGCCGTACCACAACCCTGAACCCTGAACCCTGAACCCTGAACCCATTGAACCCATTGAACCTTGAACTCATTGAACCTGTAACCCCATTTATTTTAGGAGTATCAAATGAACCGTGTAACTATCGATCCCGTATGGCTGATGCATATCCAGAAGCCTGCCCGCTACATTGGCGGAGAGTGGAACAGTGTGGTGAAAAACCACGATGAGATCCCGGTGAAAGTGGCGCTGGCATTCCCTGATGTCTACGAAGTCGCCATGAGCCATCTGGGACTCAAGATCATCTACAGTGTCCTGAATGCCAGAGAGGATGCGCTGGCAGAGCGCGTGTATGCGCCATGGGTGGACATGGAAGCGATGATGAGAGAGAAGCATATTCCTCTCTTTTCTCTTGAAAACAAATGCCCGGTCAAGGACTTCGATGTACTTGGCTTCACCATGCCGTATGAAATGTGTTATACGAATATCCTGAACATGATCGACATGGCAGGCATTCCTGTCTGGGCGAAGGACCGCAGCGATGAGGATCCCCTCGTTGTCGCCGGCGGCCCCTGTGTGTACAATGCAGAGCCGGTCGCTGATTTCTTCGACGTTTTCTTCATCGGAGAATCCGAAGAAGCCATCGGAGAGATGGTGGATATCGTGAAAGCATGGAAAGCGGAAGGGAAGCCCGGCGGCCGCAAAGAGGCGATCCGCCGTCTCGCTCAGATCGATGGCTGCTATGCGCCGTCCCTCTATGAGGTCTCTTACTATGAGAATGGCGTCTTCCGCAGCATCCGTCCCATCGACGAAGCGGCACAGTTCCTTGTGAAGAAGCGTGTCATCCGTGATGTCGACCATGTCCACATCGATGACAAGCCGATCCTCCCGCATATCGAGATCGTGCATGATCGTGCCGTCTTGGAAATGTTCCGCGGATGCAGCCGCGGATGCCGTTTCTGCCAGGCGGGGATGATCTACCGCCCTGTGCGCGAGAAGAGCGAAGAGAGACTGCAGGAGATCGCAGATACCCTCATCAAGAATACGGGCTATAATGAGATTTCCCTCATGTCCCTCTCTTCGGCAGACTACTCCTGCCTGCCCGAGCTCGTCGATCACCTCTTGGAAAATTTCAAAGACAAGCGCGTGAGCGTCAGTCTCCCATCACTGCGTGTCGACAGCTTCTCCATTGACATCGCGAAAAAGATCCAGCAGGTCAGAAAGAGCGGTCTCACACTGGCACCGGAAGCCGGTACGCAGCGCATGCGCGATGTCATCAATAAGGGCGTCACGGAGGAAGACATCATGGGCGCCTGTGCGAATGCCTTCAAAAATGGCTGGAAAAAGGTGAAGCTCTACTTCATGATGGGCCTTCCGACGGAAACGGATGAAGACCTGAAGGGCATCGCCGATCTGGCGAACCGCATTCACGAGCTCTATCATGAGATCAAGGGGCGCTATGACCTGCGCATCACCGTCAGCGTCTCGAGCTTCGTGCCGAAGCCTTTCACCCCTTTCCAGTGGATGCCGCAGTGCAGCGTAGAGGAGATCGAGCGCAAACAGCAGTATCTGAAGAGCCTTTTCACAAACCGGCATATCAAGTACGCCTATCATGATGCCAAGACAGGATATATCGAAGCTGTCCTCGCTCGCGGCGACCGCAAGCTCTCTTCTGCCATCTACACCGCATGGAAGAAAGGCTGCACCTATGACAGCTGGACGGAATTTTTCCACTTCGACGTCTGGATGGACAGCTTCCGTGAATGCGGTATCGATCCCGACGAGTACGCAGCGCGCATTCGTGATTTCTACGAATGTGAACCATGGGATCATATCGACAGCGGCGTCACGAAGGATTACCTCCTGAAAGAATGGCGCATGGCTGAGAAGGGGATCCTCACCCATGACTGCCGCCACCAGGCCTGCAATGGCTGCGGTGTCTGCCCGATCCTCGATGTGAATCTCCTCGATCATAAGGTAGAAAGCAAGGAACCGAAGCGTGTTTTCACCTATCGTCAGCCGAAGGCGGGGGAGTAGCTGTTTAGTGGCTAGGGATTAATAGCTGGTAGCTAGTGACTAGTAGCTAGGGATTAGGAATTTGGAATTTTCCCTCTTACCATTTCTCCATACTATCGGTTTATGAAATCGATACGAAAGCGAGGTCCATCGGGCCTCGCTTTTTACGTGTTATATTTTTCACGATCTGTTTTGGGCAAACAAAAACCGTCATGACCATTTCCGATCATGACGGTTTTCTTTTGGGATCGGGTATAGCGGAGGAGCGGGAAATGTGAGGCAAACTTCCTACTTCCTACTTCCTAATCCCTAGCCACTAATCCCTAGCTACTAGTCACCAGTCACCAAGCCTCAGAACATATTCAGGATGCCTTTGAAGCCATAGTAATTGGTCGGCAGGAAAGCATCTACATACTTGGATACACCGACAGGCTCCGGTGCGGTGAGGAAGAGAAGGAAGAGGCCAAGGACGGTGAAGCCGATCGCGATGAGGCTTGCCTTGCCCTTGCCGGACATTTCATAGTAGCCGAAGAGACGCAGACCGAGTGCGCCGAAAAAGGTGATGCACATGCCGGAGAGGGAGAAGACACCGAAGAGGATATTCGCCATCAGGAAGCCGACATAGAAGACCGGCAGGAAAATGAAAGGCAGATTGTATGCGATGCGGGTCGGGTTCACGCTGCGGCGCATATCATCCATCCAGTCTGCCATATCGAAGCCGAAGAGGCCAAGCGGGATGAAGGAGAGGAGGATGACTGTATCCCAGATGCCGGAAAGTCTGTCGCGGTCCTGCCCCAGCCACCATACGAAGGCGCAGAGGAAAAGGCCGACAGCGCCGCCCAGTGCATAGTACCAGGCAGCGGGGATGAATTTGACCGCGATCATAGAGACGGTGGTCAGGAGGGAACCGATCACGATGTACTTGGTGAGTTCTCCCTTCGAAAGCTGTCTGTCTTCCGGGATCTCCTCCTTGATCTGCGCGAGGATCTCCACCATGAAGAGCAGGAGGAAGATCGCCAGCGCTGCGAACGGATACAGGAAGAGAGAGATCACGATCAGAAGGACGGGGACAAAGACTCGCATCCCCTTGAAGACCTGCAGCTTCTTGAAATTCAGCTTGCGCTTCTGGGTGTAAATGGTGAGGCGCATAAAGACCAGGTACGTCAGCATGATGCCTACCGTTTCCATCGGTTCACTCCCCATGTAGAGCAGCGCACAGAAAACGAGCATTGCCATATTCGCTCCGGTAAAGCGGCAGATCAGCGTACTGAAAATGCCAATGTTCAGAAAGGCCACTACGGCGTCAACAAAATTCAAAACATCCATCTCCTTAATAAAAAATAGAATTATCTTTTCTAGTATATATGGTACGCGGGTTTTACGCAAGGGAGGTTGAGGGATTCGTGACTGGGGACTCGTGACTAGGGATTAGGTCATTTTCTCGCGTTTCCCTAGAACCCTATCCGGCTTGCTATGCTTGCCATCTTCCCCACGCGGGGAAGTATAGTGCGGGGAAGCGGGGAAGCAGTATTCTCGTATGTCGCGCTTTTGCATGACCGCTGAGCAGCCCCTTGAAGAAGGGGCGTGCCGAAGGCGGAGGATAGATCTGCCCCGCAGGGGCAGCCTTCTACAGGAAGGGATGAAAGGGGATGTGAGGTAAGCCGTGATCGGGTACTCTCGTAAATCGCTAACTTGAGAAAGTTGTTCTCTCACGTTTTCATCCCGCTAGGACCCTATCCGGCTCGCTACGCTCGCCACCTTCCCCATGCGGGGAAGGCTATGGTTCGGGGGATAGTGTGTATTCTACCTCCTTCCCTTGGAAGGAGGTGCCCCGAAGGGGCGGAGGTTGGCTCCGCAGCGGTATGAAAGGGAATGTGAGCGAGTCCGTTTTCCCGTATCGTCATCCCGAGCGGAGCCGAGGGATCTTTTTCGGCTACGGGTTTCTTTTTTCCTGTGTGAATCTGTCTGTATGAAACACCGTAGTGTCCAGTTCATATGGAGCATGGCGTTTCCCGTTATCCGCTGTTCTCGCATCCTTGGCTTGACCGCGAACGGAAAAGATTTCTCGCTTTCGCTCGAAATGACGATATGGGGAAAGCGGTATTCTCCTTTCTCATCTCTAGTCCCTAGCCACTAGTCACCAGTCACCAGTCCCTAGTCACCAGCCGCTGGCCACGCATCCCTCTTGCGTCATCTGTTATAATAGAAACGTAGAAATATATCTCTTCAGGGCGGGGCGGAATTCCCCACCGGTGGTAAAGATCTTCTGAGCCCACGAGCTGCAGATGTCCTGCAGTAGATCTGGTGAGAACCCAGAGCCGACGGTTAGAGTCCGGATGAAAGAAGAGTGGTAGACTTTTTGGCTGTCCACCTCCCTGAAGGAAAGGAAGGTGGATTTTTTGCGTATCGATGAAGACAGAAAATTCATGAGCCGTGCGCTGGAGCTGGCAGTGCGCGGTATGGGACATACCCGTCCGAATCCGATGGTCGGGGCGGTGCTTGTGAAAGATGGCCGCATCATCGGCGAGGGCTGGCATGAAGTATATGGCGGGCCGCATGCGGAAGTGAACTGCTTCGCTCACGCGACAGAAGATCCGAAGGGGGCGACGCTCTATGTGACGCTTGAGCCCTGCTCGCACTATGGGAAGACGCCGCCGTGCGCTGACCTCGTGGTGGAAAAAGGCGTCGACCGCGTGGTCGTCGCGATGGAGGATCCGAATCCTCTCGTCGCCGGCAAGGGAATCCGCAAGCTGAAGGAAGCGGGGATCTTTGTGACGGTCGGTATCATGGAAGAGGAAGCAAGGAGGCTGAATGAAGTCTTCCTGAAATACATCACGCAGCACAAGCCCTTCGTCCTCTACAAGGCTGCGATGTCTCTGGATGGCAAGACGGCTTGCCACACGGGGGACTCCCAGTGGATTTCCTGTGAAGACTCGCGGGAAGAAGTACATGTCCTGCGTGGCTGCTACAAGGGCATCATGGTTGGCGCGGGGACGATCCTTGCGGACAATCCGCAGCTCACTGCCCGCACAGAGGGGATGATCGACCCCGTCCGCATCATCGTAGACGGAAAGCTCTCCGTGCCGCTCAAAGCGAAGGTATTTCAGGAAGAGGGGGAGAATATCATCCTCACCACGACGGCCTCGGATGAGGGAAAGCGCAAAGCGCTCTCGGATATGGGCGTCGATATCATCATGACGGATGGCGAAGAGAAAGGCAGTGTCGATCTCGAGGCCGCTATGACGGGGCTCGCCCTGAAAGGCATCGACAGCATCCTCTTAGAGGGCGGCGCGACGCTCGCCGCGTCTGCCTTTGATGCCGGTATCGTCGACAAGGTACGCATCTATACCGCGCCGATGATCATTGGCGGCGTCTCTGCGCCCGGGCTCATCGGCGGTGAGGGCGCACCGACCATCCCGAAGGCCATCCGTCTCCGTGACATCCAGACGCAGATGACGGGGAAAGATCTCGTCATCGAAGCGTATGTAGAAAAAGAAGTCAAAGAAGAAAAGGCAGAGTCCACGCGCCCGACAGACGTCGACCTGCTGAAGAGAGAGGAAGAGCCATGTTCACAGGGATCGTAGAGGAAATCGGGACGCTTCGCAGGATGAAGCCCACAGCATCTTCCTGCACGCTCACCATTTCTTGTGAAAAAGTCCTCGAGGGGACGAAGCTCGGCGACAGCATCGCGGTGAACGGTACCTGCCTCACCGTGACGCGGATGGATACGCACTCTTTCGACTGCGACGTCACGCCGGAGACGCTTTCCCGCACGTCGTTTTCCATGGTGCGCGTCGGCTCGCCCCTGAATCTCGAGCGTGCGCTCCGTCTCTCGGATCGCCTGGGCGGTCACATCGTGCTCGGCCATGTCGATACCACGGGACGCCTGATCTCCTTCATCAAAGAAGGAAACGCGGTGAATGTCACGATTTCCGTCGAGCAGAAATGGATGAAATACATCATAGAAAAAGGCTCTGTCGCCATCGACGGCGTGAGCCTCACGGTCGCAAGGCGCGAAGCAGACCGCTTCACGATCTCCCTCATCCCACATACGGGGGAGAAGACCATCCTTCTCGGGAAGCACCCGGGAGACCCGGTGAATGTCGAGTGCGACTACTTGGGAAAATATGTGGAGCAGCTCATGAAAAAGAACACGGAAGAAGGTCTCACCATGAGCCTGCTTGAGACACTTTCTGGAGGAAACTATGGAATTTAAATTTGACCCGATTGAAGATATTTTGGAAGAAATCAGGCAGGGACACATCGTCATCATGCAGGACGCAGAGTCCCGCGAAAACGAAGGCGACTACATCTGTGCCGCAGAATTCGCCACGCCGGAGAATGTGAATCGTATGGCGTCCGAAGCGAAGGGCGTCATCTGCATGCCGATGTCCGAGGAGATCGCAGAATCCCTGTACCTCGGACCGATGATCCGTCACAATACGGACAATCACCAGACCGCCTTCTTAGAGTCCATCGACTACAAAGACTCCGGCACCGGCGTCTCTGCCGCCGCCCGCTCCATGACAGCCTTGGAAGCCATCAAAGACGGCGCGAAGCCGGAAGATTTCCGCCGCCCGGGGCATCTTTTCCCGCTGAAAGCTCGCCGCTGGGGCGTCCTCGAACGGCAGGGCCATACCGAAGCGACCGTCGACCTCGCCCGCCTTGCGGGGCTCAAGCCCGCCGGCCTGTGCTGCGAGATCATGAATGAAGATGGCACCATGGCCCGCCGCGAAGACCTCTTCCGCCTTGCGAAGGAAAAGGGCCTCAAGATCGGCAACATTCAGGAGCTCATCGAATACAGGAAAAAGCATGAGATCTTCGTCGAACGCATCACCGCCGCCAAACTTCCTACCAAGTACGGCGACTTTGAGATCTACGGTTTCGTGAACCGTATGAATGGCGAGCACCACGTCGCTCTCACCATGGGGAAGGTCGATGACGGATCTCCCGTCCTCTGCCGCATCCACTCGGAATGTCTCACCGGCGACTGCTTCGGATCGCTGCGCTGCGACTGCGGACAGCAGCTCTCCGCAGCCATGCGCCAGATCGCCAAGGAAGGCCGCGGCGTCCTCGTCTATCTGCGTCAGGAAGGCCGCGGCATCGGCCTCATCAATAAGATCCGCGCCTATGCCCTGCAGGACGAAGGCTATGACACCGTCGAAGCGAATCTCAAGCTCGGCTTCGCTGCCGACCTTCGCGAGTACATGACAGGCGCACAGATCCTTAGAAATCTCGGCGCGACCCACATCCGCCTCCTGACAAACAACCCGCAGAAGATCGACGACGTCAGTGAGTACGGCATCACCATCACCGAGCGCGTCCCCATCGAGATCGCGCCCACCAGAGAAGACGAATTCTACCTCAAGACCAAGCAGGAAAAAATGGGCCACATGCTGAAACTCGACCAGGACATCGTAGAACCGAAGGTATAGGATTTTAGTGGCTAGTGGCTAGTGACTGGTGACTGGTAGCTGGGGATTAGTATCTAGGGATTAGGGGTGCAAAGTAACTGGTGACTGAAATGCCACCTTCGGGCATCGCCCTATTTATACTTTGCGGCGCTTCTGATTTTTATGCGCCGCACCACCACTCCTAACTCCTAACTCCTAACTTCTAACTAGAGAGCAAAGCTTTCATCCACAATCCATGGGCAGCACGCCCTAGGGGCTAACCCTGAACCTTGAACCCTGAACCTTGAACCCTAGACTTTACCATTTACATAATATGTTACATATACCCAAAGGAGACTTCCTCATGAATATCATTTCCGGACTTTTCAATGAAAGCGACATCCGTGTCGGCATTATCGCTTCCCGTTTCAATGAAGTTATCGTTTCCAAACTCATCGACGGCGCAGCCGATGGTCTTGCCCGTCACGGTGTCGATATGGACAAAGTCGACCTCGCGTGGGTGCCGGGCGCCTTCGAGATCCCGCTCGCAGCGAAGAAAATGGCAGAAAGCGGCAAATATGATGCCGTCATCTGCCTTGGCGCTGTCATCCGCGGCGAGACTGATCACTACGAGCACGTAGCGACCGAAGTCACGAAAGGCGTCGCTATGGCTTCCCTCTCCAGCGGAATCCCCGTCCTCTACGGCGTCCTCACCACCGATACCATCGAGCAGGCCATCAACCGCGCCGGCCTCAAGTCCGGTAACAAAGGCTTCGAATGTGCGATGGATGCACTCGAAATGGCGAGCCTTTTCAAAAAGTTGGAAAAATAAAAATCCTAGAAAAGCAGCCTGTCGGTTTTCATCGGCAGACTGCTTTTCTATTGCCTGTTTCCCTCATACAGACACAAAATATGATGAGAGAATGTTTCTTTTCGGCTTGTATATTGCTTAATTTCTCTTCGCTTTTTCTCTATTTTTTGTTACAATACAGGTAGAAAGGCGGTGATGCCATGGGACGATTCAAACAATGGGAAGAGCTGACCATCCAGGATAATTTTCTTTTCCAGAAAGTCATGCAGAACCAGCGGATCTGCAAATACCTGATCGAGAAGATTTTGGGCATCCGGATCGAAAAGATCACATTTCCAGAAGGCGAAAAATCCATAGACAACCGCTACGACAGCAAAAGCATCCGTCTGGACGTCTATGTGCACGATGAAAACGGTCATGTCTATGACATCGAGATGCAATGTACGAATGGCAGCGAAGGGGAACTCCCCAAGCGGACCCGCTACCATCAAGGCATGATCGATATGGACGAGCTGAAAAAAGGGCAGTACTATACAGAGCTGAAAGAGTCCTTCATCATCTTCATCTGTACCTTCGACCCCTTCGGCGAAAATCTCCCCATGTATACCTTCCGCCATCGCTGCATCGAAAAGGAAGGTCTGGAGCTGGGGGATCTTTCGACAAAGATCTTCCTGAACGCGAAAGGCGAAAGTGATACCCTTGACCCGGATATAGCAGCCTTCCTGCGCTATGTGGACGGGAAAGCAGCAGAAGGTGCATTGACGAAAGAAATCAACGAAGAAGTGATCCGGATCAAAGAACATAAAGAAATGAGGCGAGAATATATGACACTTTTGATGGAACTCCAAAAATATAAAACCGAAGGCATGCAGGAAGGGATCGAAATCGGTATGGAGAAAGGCATGGAGAAAAAAGGTAGAACAGTGATCATGAATCTACTCAAACTGAACATGCCGATCGACAACATTGCTGCTGCGACAGAAAGTTCGATCCCGTATGTGAAAGAAATAGCGCGAGAAGCAGGATACTCTGTCTGAAATAAATACCAGAGCAGTGAGCCGAAAGGTTCACTGCTTTTGATTATGACTATATATTCTTTCCGCGTTTTGATGAAACAGCCTTCCTGCGCTATGTGGACGGGAAAGCAGCAGAGGGCGCATTGACGAAAAAAATCAACGAAGAAGTGATCCGGATCAAAGAACATAAAGAAATGAGGCGAGAATATATGACACTTTTGATGGAACTCCAAAAATATAAAACCGAAGGCATGCAGGAAGGAATCGAAATCGGCATGAAGCAAGGTATGGAGAAAGGCATGGAGAAAAAAGGTAGAACAGTGATCATGAATCTGCTCAAACTGAACATGCCGATCGACAAGATTGCCGCTGCGACAGAAAGTCCGATCCCGTATGTGAAAGAAATGCAGCGCGGGTGCGCCTCGCAGAAGGGGAGCTTCGCATCCTCTTCGTCGTAGACCTCTTCAATGAAGGCGTCGACATCCCGTCCGTGAATACCGTGCTCTTCCTAAGACCGACGAACAGCATGACCGTCTTCCTCCAGCAGCTCGGGCGCGGCCTGCGCCTTTCGAAAGGGAAAGACTGCCTCACCGTCCTCGACTTCGTTGCACAGTCAAGCCGCAAGTACGACTTTTCCCGCCGCTTCGCATCGCTCCTCGGCAAGCATCACGTCATCATCAAGAAAGAGATCCAAGAAGGATTTCCTCACGTACCGAAAGGCTGCGCCATTCAGCTCGAAGAGCAGGCACAGAAATGGGTACTCGAAAACATCGCCAGCCGCCTTCGGAAAAATGAATACTACATCGAGATGGTGAAAGAACTCTACGCTGCCACCGGCAGCCGGCCGACCCTCTCCGATTTCTTCCGCGCGACCCAGGTAGAGCCCGCCGTCTTCTACAATGGCACGCGCACCTATACGCGACTCCTCATGGACGCCGAGATCCTTCCCGCGCTCCCTGTGACCGACCTCGAAGAAGCCCTACGCAGATCCATGAGCCGCACCCTCACCATAGATTCGCCGCGATGGATCTCCTTCCTGCGGCGTGCCTATGAAAACCTACCGATAAACCTCACTCCCATGGAAAAGAAATACCTGTGCATGTGGGCGATCACCCTCTTTCCCGATGGACAGAAGGACAGCCCGAAAGACCCCGTCCTCGCCATCACCCGTTTCGCGAAAGAAACAGCCCTTAAGGAAGAGATCAGCGAACTGCTCGACTTCCTCTATGACCGCATAGATATCATTCCCCAAAAGGCAGAGCTTCCCTATCCCTGCGCCCTCGAAGTCTACGATAGCTACACGCGCGACCAGCTCTTCGCAGCCCTTGGCTTCGCCAAGCCCGCCAGCATTCGCGAAGGCGTGAAATACCTCGACCATACGAACAGTGACACCGTCACACGGCCGACAGACGTCTTCCTCGTGACACTCAATAAATCGCAGAAAGAATTCTCCGATAGCACCCTCTACGAAGACTACTCCATCGACCGCCACCTCTTCCACTGGCAGAGCCAGTCCACCACCACGCCCGAGTCCAAGACAGGACAGCGCTATCTTTCCCAAAGAGAAACTGGCGGCATCGTCCTCCTCTTCGTCCGAAGCGCCAAGCAGGACGCCTGCCGCAATGCCATGGCCTACACCTTCCTCGGCACCGCAAAGATCGTCTACTACGAAGGCTCCCAACCCATCAGCATCATCTATCGCCTCGATCATCCCATTCCCGCGAAATATATCACAAAGACTGATAGCAGCGGCGTGCTGTGATAAAAAAGGATACGGTGTTTTTTCTCTGCCTTAACACTTGCTTTAGAAATGTATGGCTGAAAAAATAATGATTTCATTGAGCAAAGTCTGACACGATGAATGTTTTTGACGCCTCTCTGTGTTATAATAAAACTGATTAGAGCTATTTATATCTATGGGAGGCGAAAGAAATGAAAAAATTCACGCAGTGGAAACGGCGGAGTTCTCGTTTCTTTGGCATGCGTCCTAAAACTGAATTGACAACCTGCGAAGGTAGGGGGGTAACAAAGTAATCTCCTCTGCTTTAGAGAGCCCATTTTCTGATGCGAAAGCGTCGGGAAATGGGCTTTTGACGTGCAAAGAAGAAAAGTATGAGGAGGAGAGCGTTATGGCCCGTCAGCTTCCTTGGGACCGGTATGAAGTGGCACTGCTTTTGGATGCGTATTTACGGATACAGGAAGACCCACAGAAGGAAAAAGAGATTCTTGCCGATCTTTCGAAAAATCTGCGGAAAAGAGCCATTCGTCTGGGATATACGATCGATGCGGGATTCCGAAACGAAAATGGCATGAGCCTGCAATACCAAAGAATGAAGTTTCTGATGACCAATAGCGCGTATGGGTTTGATGGCCCTATTTCCCGATGCTTCCATGAAGTGGTGGAGATCTATAAAAAGGACCGGAACTGGTATCAGATGATCCTGAATAAAGCGAGGAAAGAGGCGGGACTTGAAGTCGAGGAGAAGAAGAAAAAAGCACCGATCATTGTGGTGGATGGCGTCCGTGTGGATGCAGGAGCTTCTGATAAACATGCGGAACCGGTCAAGAAGCCACCGCCTGTGCCTGTCATCAAGCATGAGCTAGTCATTCATGAGGTGCCTACCAGCACAAATTCTTCGGAGATATCTATCGTGGATCGGCTTCATCTCGCTCCTGCACTCCAACGAAAACTGGAGGAAGAAGGGATACATACCATCAAAGCGCTCCAGCACTTCCTGGCAGACTATAAAGAAAACTATATGATTGATTTCAAAGACTGGCAGGATGCGAATGATAAGCTGCATGCGTATCTGAAAGAGGCTTCATCGTGCTCTTCTGCTTCTGCGTCAACAGAAGAATCTCCTTTTGAGAAGAAAAGCACTGAGACAGATGATGTGTCAGCCGAACATTTTGACCAACGAATGGCAGAATTACGGGAAGAGACGTTTCGGCAAATTCCGCTCTACGCACAAAGATGGAATATATACTGTTTGAATATCCCATGGAAGCTCAATGGAAAGCTTTATGCAGCGAATATTCATACAGTCAAAGAATTGTATGGATATTTTGTGACGCATAGCTTGGATGGTACATTTACTCTTGAAGAGTGGAGCACTGTTCGTAAAGAATTACTCGCTTTCACGCAAAAATTTAATAAAAAAACGTTGCCAAAAACTAAACCAGCTCTTGTAGAGAAACCGTTGGCGACTGATGCGGTGAAGACGCCCTATTTGATTACCACGGCATTTGCTGATATCCCTGCCGATATGCGAAAAGCAAGCATCAGTGCGTTGCATGTAGAGGAGACTACTGCCGAAAGGATGAGACTTCACCACGTCAATACGGTCGAAGACCTGTATAGATTTCTGGCGAGTTCGAAGTATAATACGGTGCTTCTCTATCATGAGTGGAAGTCGGTCAAGAATAATGATCAGCCCCTGTCAAGGTAGACATGGTAAATATCCAAAAAATTTATAGCCG
>ERZ1034897.331-NODE-331-length-24780-cov-11.122022_pt1 | contig 24780 bp, 38 predicted proteins | sample MGYA00520629_ERZ1034897 | MGnify/ENA primary metagenome ERZ1034897 (study PRJEB33766, sample SAMN09781789) | gut metagenome | biome: gut microbiome | host: Homo sapiens | place: Madagascar | study: EMG produced TPA metagenomics assembly of the PRJNA485056 data...
TAATCGTGGAAATAGCTTGTGTCCGTCCGTGCCGGAATCAGCATGACGATTGTCACATCCCCGTGTACATGTTCGGTATAGGCTTTTTGCACCCATTTCCCGATCTCCCGGCCATAGGGCGGATTGCACTTTGTTCCTTCCGGAGGGCATGCGCGGTTAATGATGTTTGCTAATTCCTCGTCCGTCATATTCCGTACTCTGTCGGCGTTGGTCTGAGAGAACGTGGCATACCGACATTTCTCCGGCTCTGGGCAAGCTTCCGGAACAACGTACCCGACCTGCATTGGACAATTCGCCCCGGTGCATTTTCTCTTAGGCATTTTCCCTCCACTCATTTCGCATTTCCTTTCTGCGTTATTTGCTCCCCTCCGGGAGACCTTCAAATTTCATCCCGCCCGCCAGTTCTGCTACAAAGCTTTTTACTGCTCCGGGAAGTTTTTGAAAATCGTTTTCCCTCTTTTGGCAAACCTGGAAGGATCGCTGGAAATTCGATGCTACCACGGACTGCACCGTCTCAGCGTCCATCAGTGCCCATTCCTTGAGCTGGGCGGGGCTTCCCACCGTCCGCTGTACCGCCGGAGGGAGTTTTTGAAATTCTTCCGCAGCCCCGTACATGCTGTTTTGCAAGGCCTTGGCAACCAACCCCCATGCCTCCATCTGGGTCATCTGCTGGGGCGACCGCATCCGATGAAACATATCTTTCAGCTGACCGACGGTGGGCATAAAGCCGCCGGTATCCGTCGCTATGTACGCCTTTGCAACGGCGGCGACGGCCTCAAATGGCTCTTCGGCGAACATATCCGCCCAAAGATTGACTTTCACGTTTGCCGCTTCTTTGGACATCCCCCGGAAAGAATCGGGATAATTTGCCTGTAAAAGCGTGAGAATCTGGTACGCTTCCTGTTTATCCATTCCCAAATTCCTCCCTGTACATCTCTGCCAGACGGTCAACGCCGCTGGTGTAGCCGCCCGGCTTCTGGTTTGCCGCAGGTCTAGCCGAATTCTGCTCCCGGGAGAGCCAGGAGTTGACAAAGCGCATGATCCCGGCTTTTGTTTTCCTGTTTTTGGGATTTGCCAAAAGCCAACCACGCATATTCCGTAGCTGCTGCTCCACGTCCACGGCAGGATACAGACCGGACAACTCGGCAACCGTCTCCACGGAAATCTCAAAATCCGTGCCGTCAACCAGCGGAAGCACCGCCGCAGGCGGGGGGCTGTTCGGCAGCTCGCCGCAAACCTCCGAAGGAGGTATATTATCTATCTCATTCTCTATCTCTACCTCTACCTCATTCTCTACCTCTATCTTTTTCTCTTTCTTGCTTGCGGTTTCCCCTTGCTTGCCGTTTGCTTCCGATTTGCTTCCGGTTTGCTTAGCGTTTGCTTCCGGTTTGCTTCCACCTTTCTTGCCGCTTTCAGAGCGTTCCTTGGCCTTGTCAAGCACAGGCCGAAGCAATTCAAAAGCGATCGCCACGGCATCGGAAGCGGATTCTAAATCAGGCTCTTCCTGATACAGAGCATAGGCGCAAATCATGTCGTAGGCATCCGCTTTGTCCGCTTTCTTCTTGATCCGGCTGACCGCCTTGAAAAAGCTTTCGTAAAATGTGAATTGTGTGCGCTGCACTCTCTCACCACCTTATCATTCTTCGTCAGCCGCTTTATCGGCTTCTTTGTGCTGGTGTAAAAATACAATCTTGCTCCTGTATGGGTCTGCGTTTTCCCTGAGCCATTCCATGGCGGTTTCCAGGCTCATGTGAGACGCTTTCACACGTTCCTCGTATGAGAACACCCCTTTTTCCGTTTTTGCCGCCACACGCCGCTCCATGCCCTCCTGGGTGTAGTTGGCCTCGATCATGTACAGGTCAAGCCCCGGTGCGGCAATGGGAATGTGGTGGGTGTCCGTGGCGTACATGGCCGTCCCCGGTTCCTCGCCGCCGCTTACGTTTACGATCCACCCAACGTTCGGCACGTCGTGCAGAAGGTGAAAAGAGGACATTGTAATGTCCGACCCGGTCAGAAAATCGTGGGTCTTCCCCGGCTCATCCTCCGGCCTCACCAGCAGAATCTTGTCCAGCGGAACCCTTGCTTGGGTCACAAGCGGGGTTATCAGATTCGCCGCACACACAAACCGTAGAAGCGGCCTTGTCTGGTTCAGCTTTCGGATGGTTTTGATGTTGAAGTGATCTCCGTGAATGTGGGTCAGAAATACAAGCCGGATTCGGTTTGCGTAGGGCTTCAGCCGCTTCCAGGAAATTCCGCAGTCGAACAGGAGGAAGCCGTTCAGAAGAACGGCGTTCCCTTCCTTCCCGGAGCTGGAAATGATCTCACAGTTCATCCATGTTCACCTGCTTGCCGGCCTTTTTCTTGGGGGACGGAGCCGGGCTGTCCTCCGGTGTCGCCGGTTCCTCCGGCGTGTCCTCCGCCACCTTCGGCAGCTTGAAGTAGTCCTCCCGCTTTGCGGCTCCCTCCCGCAGGGCGTTGTAGATGCCAGCCAATGTCTGACCGTCCATTGCCGTGAACACATTCAGCGGGTATCCGAAATACTGCTCGATGGACGAAAGCGGCACGGAAAAGTTTTTCTGGAAACGGTCGGTCATCTCTCTCAGCCGGTCGATGAGAGGCCGCTGCTCGCCGCTTTGGAGTGTCTTGTTGCACCGCTCCACCGCAGCGTCAACCACATCCCCGGGGATAATGTTCAGGATGCAGGCGCGTTTCCGCCGTGCGCCCTGGTTGGCCACCAGCTCGTAAATGTCTCTGGGGTCGGTCAGTACCTTCATGCCGTTCTTGGTGGAAATCTGGTGCTTGACCGTGAAGATTTTGCATTCTCTGGTGTTGGTCTCGATGTCCCAGCAGTAGGCCATGCAGGTGGATTCTCCCTCTTGCTGGGAAAGCTCCACCACGCCGCTCTGGATGTTGCCCCAGCTCTGGGCGATTGCCTCAGCCAGCCGGATAGAAGGCCCCGTCACATTTGTTCCGCCCTTTGGGTAGGAGTAGGTTGCCTTGGCGGCAAGCCCCTTCCGCTCGCAGGCTCGCATGATCCGGGACATTGCGGCGTTCTCATCCCGGGGGAATCGCTTGGCCATGAAGACCGCCGCCTGTACCTCCTGGGCTTCCCTGGTGGAGAGCATATTGCTTGTGGGGGCGGAAGCGGATGCCGCCGCCATTTCCTGTGCCTGGTAAAGGCTCATTTCGTTACCCATTGTCGTTTTCCTCCTTGATGTTTTCTAGTGTAATGCCAAGGGATAGAGCGTAGGCCTTCATGGCCTTCAGGGCGGCCAGAGTGCCCGTTGCCCGGAATGCGGTGGTGTAGGTCTCTTCCTTGGGTTTCAGCTCAGGAGCGGCCTGTAGGAGCTTCGCCATGGCCTCCTGCTTTTTCTGCTCGAAGTCCTTTTGCTGGCTGACGTAGGCCTTTGCCGCCGCCTGCTCCTGCTTCCTCCGGGAGACCGTCAGCACCGCCTCGGAAAGCACCGGATATTTCCGGTATTCCGCCATGACCTCCTCGGCGTTCTCCATGCCCACGATGGTGTCCATGTCCTGCCGGACAGCGGCAATGCACTGGTCGATCTGCTCCATGACCTTAGTCAGGTCTTTCTTTCTGGCCATTGCCATATCCACCACGATCCCGCACCGGGAGAAGGGAATGAAGTCAATGCCCTTTGCCTGACAGGCTTCCGTGAAGTAGGCTTTCAGCGTATCCGTGCAGGCGGCCTTCCGTTCGTCCTGGTAGCCATCGATCCACCGCTTTAGCTTCTGATCTGCCGCCGTGTAAGGGGTCTTGATGTAGTCGTTGTATTTCTTCTCGGCGGCCTCGTAAGGAGCCATGACCATTTTCTTTGCGGTCTTCCGCTCCTGTTCCAGCCGGTCAAACTCCTTGGCAAGGTCTGCCCGGATGCCCTTCAGGTATTTCAGGCTCTCGTCGTTCACCGGAAGGCTGTCCACGTCCGCCGTCAGGGTTTCGATGCTTGCCCGGAAATTCGTCAGGTTCTCGGAGATCACCGGCGGTTGGGTGCAGACGATAGCGGGCAGCTCTGTTTTCTGGCAGTCGCATTTCTCGCCGGGGTCTAACGCCGCCCCGCAGTCGGGGCACTGATTCAGATAGCTCACCAGATTTCCGCCTCCTCATTGAAAATTGTCATGCTCTCGATGCACCGGGGGCAGTAGTAATCCTTCCGGTCGTTTTCTTCGATGCACAGCACCATAGGTTCGGCTATCGGATGCCCGCACCGGGAGCAGTGGGGGAGCCGTGCCATGTACTTGTCCCAGGTGGATTCCCGCCGCTCTGCCTGGGTGTAAGGGGCGTTAATCTCCATTGATTTCACCACATTCCAGCTTTTCCTTCGCCGCCCGTGCAATCCGGGCGAAGAAAACGTAATTCGGGGTCTTGTCCTTCCAGGCCGAGACCGTTCCGTACAGGTAGCCGTTCAGAATCCTTGGGTTGCTGTTTCGGAAGGCGTACTTGATGCAGCTCCGGATTCTCCGTTCCACCGTCGGTACGGTGCAGCCGTACTTGACGGCAAGGGTCTTGTAGATATGCTGGTGCTCGCCGTTCATCCAGGCCAGGATAGCGTCTTCCAGCATGGGAAAGCCCAACAGGTGCTCTCCCGCTCCGATGCCCAGCAGAATGTCGGTGATTGCCTTTCTTGCTTTCTTTTCTCCCATTTCGTTCATGGTTCAGTCCTCGCTTTCATTTTCATCAATAGGGTAGTACAGCCGGAAAATGTACGATGCCGGGAACACCCCGCCGCCCAGGCAGAAGGCTGCCGCCGCCCACACCGGGAAGGGGCTGAATGCGGAGAAACACAGCGTCGCCAGGCACACCAGAATGTACCGCTTGATGGCCTCCGAGGTCTTGTACTCCCGCTCCATATCCTCCCGTGCCGCTCTGTCCGCCGCCACCCGCTCGGCGATCAGCTCTTCCCGGCTGATTGCCTGGGCAGCTCTGGCCGCCCGGTGGGCGTTGATGCCGGAGATCATTTCCGCTTCGTAGGCATCCAGTGCCTCGTCCACCTTCTGGGCGGCCTTTTCCTTCTGGTGATATTCCACATTGCGCTTGAAAATATCCTGCTCGATTTTGCTCATCTTATCTTTCCTTTCCCACCGGCTTTACATCATGGTCGGACACAGACTGCACTAGGCCGGTTCTAAGGCTGACATACTTGGAAACACCAGGAAAGCTAGAACCCATAATTCTTAAAACCTTTTCGCCAATCGGGAAAAAGTGTCCAGTTGGATGGCAATCACCGGTAACAATAAACAAATGTGCCTTTTCCCAGGCATCTTCCTTGGGTTCTTCTTTCTTGGGTTCTTCTTTCTTGGGTTCTTCCTTCTTGGGCTCCTGCTTCTTGGCGAACAGACGGTTGACGGCCACCTTTGCCCCTTCACCCCGGTCAAAGGTGTCTTCCGGGCTGCACCTGGCCTCTGCGCTCTTCACTTCCCGCCCGCCCCGTTTCAGCGTGGCCGTGGTAATCATCCCGTCAAAGCGGAGTTCCACGGTGCAGGGTTCCCGCTCAGGCTCTGCAAGGCCAGCGATCATATCATCCCACCAGTACCAGCCGCAAATCCGCTCGATTTGATCCTCTTCCATTTTGTAGCCGAAGTGTTCCCCGGTCACAATGTCCGCTTCGTCTTTCCGGATCGTCATCACCCGCCCGAGCCACTTGTTCATAAGAGGATTCCAATGTTCGGACGTTGCCTCGCTCACAATCCGCACCTTGTCCCCAACTTTGTACTTTGCCATATTACATTCTCCTTTCATGCCTTCTCTTCCAGCCACTTGTCAAAGTCGGCCTTCATGATGATAAACGTTCTTCTTCCGGTCTTGCCGGTTCTGATCTCCTGCCCGAAGGGAAAGACCCTCTGGCTGATTCCGTCAGCCAGGGTCTTTTTCGACATGGAGATTCCGTGTCGGCGCAGCTCTTGAACCACGTCCTCAAGCGTCAGTCTCATTGTCCTTGCCTCCCTGTCTTTCTACATAGTCCGCCACAGCCTCGGCTCGGATGGCAGCTTCCGCCGCAATCTTCTCTGCCTCACCTCTGGGAACTTTCTTGAATGCTTCCTGCATCTTCTCGATGCTCTGGATTACGCTTTCAGGCATATCATGTCACCTCCAAAAAGATAAATGTGTTTGCGTCACGCGGATTTGCGCACAAACGTTTCGGTTGCAATCGAAACGGGATTGTGTTAGATTGGGATTGTCACACCTTACCAGCTGGAAGTGACAATCAACGGGGAAAGGGGGTGGGCGCTATGACAGGGATCGCAGGTTCGCTTGCTGAATCTTTCGTTACAGCCCTCATGCCGTTTCACCGTACCTCCGTCTAGGGCTATGGCTACCAGTCCATAGCCAGAAACGACCTCCTCATTTGTGCGCAAATCCGCGTGACGTTGAATGAAAGGATTGATTCTCATGGGCAGAACGAGCATAAAAGCATTAAGTGCGGGATATCCGAACGAATCGAGCTTATTGCGATGCACATATCAGGAGATTACCGAATGCCCGTCGTGCCATTTTGCGATTGAGCCAAAGACATTATGTGCTTACTACGTTCAACCCGACAGCCCTTCTGATAGGGCATGCACACTGTACCTTCTTTCCCTGTGCAAAAAGTGCAGCCAGGTATTTTTGAGTGCTTTCCAAGAAAGAGGAAGCCGATCCGTTTCTGGCTTCGCAGATTTCGATTCCGCTTTATACTCTATTCCTTACACGCCTAACATAATCAAATTTTCAGACGACGTTCGGCAACTTTCACCGGACTTCGTTGAGACCTATATGCAGGCAGAAATAGCTGAATCTCAGCAATTGTATCGTATCTGTGGGGTTGGGTATCGAAAAGCTCTGGAATTCTTAGTAAAGGACTATTTGCGGCACAAGAATTCAGATGATTCCGATAAAATACTTGCAGAACCTCTCGGTTCGTGCATTAGGAAACTGAACGACCCAAGAATCAAGGTTCTCGCCGAACGGTCAGTGTGGATTGGAAACGATGAAACGCACTATGTAAGGAAGCACGACGATCTTGACCTCGAAGATATGAAGCGATTCATAAAGGCCATGCTGAATTACATAGAATCGGAACTTGCTTTCGAGGAAGCCGAAGCCATCCCCTGCAAATAGTTGTCGCGCTCTGCCAGCTTCTCCCCGTCCAAAGACCAGTATTCCACGACGACCCGTGTCGGCTGATCCACCGCGCCAGACCCGCGTGCAGACTGCGTTTCAATGACGGGGATTACTCGTGCCGAATCGCATCCTCTGGGAAATAGACAATCTTTCATTTTCTTCACCTCCGTTCCCTTGCTTGTTAAAACAGGATTTATGCTGTGCTTAAAATATACTACAACTGAGCATAAATGTCAAGCATGATTTTTGAAATATTTTATGCTCAGCTTAAATTTCCTTTGACAATCCGGATTTCGTATGCTATACTGAGCACATAGGAGGGGAGGTGAAAACGTGGAAACAATGAACTCTAGGATTGCGCAAATTATTGATACTCAGTGCAGAGGAAATAAATCTGCATTTGCACGGGAAGTTGGCATCACACCAGCTTATGCAGCACAGCTCTATTCCGGCCAGCGTGAACCCAGCGACCGCACAATTTCCGATATCTGCCGCATATTCGGTGTAAACCCTGTATGGCTGAAAACCGGCATAGGCGAACCCTTCGCCCCCCAGTCCAGGGAGAGCCGGATCACCGACATACTCAGCAAGGCCATTGACGGAGCTTCAACCTCCCGTGACCGTCTGATTCGGGCACTGGCCAGACTGCCGGATGACGCTTTCCCCCTGATCGAACAATATATATTGGAGGCCGCCGAGAACATCCAGGCAGAAAAAAAGGAGTGACCGGGGTTTCCCGGCCACTCCTTTTACTTGAGTATGTTGATTGCGCATATCAGCAGCTTGTGCACCTTCTCCGGGCTTGCCCCTTCCAGAAGCGTTATAATGTACGCAATCATTTCCTGCTTTTCTCCCATCCTTTGTTCCTCCATCCTTTATATTAAAACGTTTGTTTGCTTATTGACCCTATAATACGCCCTATATCGTCCGATAAAACGGACTGTCTTCAAAAAGTTGCACAAAATTTTCACAGTTCGTTGAAAATGTTGCAATATCGTGCTATTATGCGAAAGGAGTAATGTTACTCTTAATATAGGAAGGATGGATAATATGGAAAAGAAAAAATCGTGGGTGATGCGCCCTGTCGCATGGGTCTGCACATTGGCTATGGTCTTAGGAATTCAGTTTGTCGGCTGGCTGATCTGCTACGTCGGAGGAATCCTGACCTCATGGCTCAGCGGCCTTTCAACCCTTGTAATTGTTCTGCTGGTGCTTACGCTAGGCAGCGTCATTGGCGGAGCAGTTTGGTTCGCCGTCACTTGCCTCCCGCTTATGCTTGTTGAGGTATCCGATAAAATCTATCCCTCGCATCACGCATTCCGCTATTACTTTATTGGTATCTATGAGATTGCAAGCTGTGCGTTTCTGATCTATATGGCAATCATCGGAGCTGTAAGAGGCGGTTCCATGTTTTGGTTCTATGCACGTTTTTTGTATATCATCCTTGCGTCCGTTCTGATGATCGTGTACGGGCGCAACGCAGCGAAGAGCAGAAGTTAATCAGCCCTTATCATTCCCGGAATACTCCGGGAATGCCGCTGGTACCAGCGGCGCGGCTTTGGAATTGTCCGGCTCCCCGGTGCCACTCGGAAAGCCGGACGTGCCGCCGGAAGTGCGGTGTCCCTGGCCGCTGAGAAAACCCTACCATAAATTCAGATTTTGGAAAACCCACAAACCGGGAAGCTTCTCCCCCATTTGGCAAGCTTTCCCGGCAAAACCAGTGAGAGAGGATGTGCAACCATGATTTTGCAAGACATTTCTGACCGATGTGACCATCTCCCCGCCGCCCTCCGGGAGGAGAAGGAACGTCAGCACTACACCTACCCCCAGATCGCCCAGGCTACCGGCGTACCGGAGCACACCGTGGGCAAGTTCTTCTCCGGCTCCCTGTCCAATCCCAGCGTCTTTCATGTGGCTGCCTTCTGCATCCTCTTTCATGTAAGCCTGGATTCCCTGTTCGGTATCTCCAACCCCCAGACCGATTCCCAGCTGCGACAAGAGCTGGCCGTCACAAAGATGGCGCTTTCCAAGACCGAGGAACAGGTCTCCATTTACCGCACCGGCATTCAGGAGCGAAAGCCCCTCATTTATGGCCTGTGCGGTCTTTGCATATCCCTTTCTATCATGCTGGCTACCTATGTCCGGCTGGATGCGCAGGCTCCCTCTGCCGGTCTGATCCGACAGGACAGCGTTTCCCCGGTGATCGTCCTTGGGGTCTTGGCGGCGGTCTGCGCCTGCTTGTATCTGGCCTATCCCCTTGTGAAAAGGGGGCGGAAGAAATGATTTGCCCCAAATGCAAAAAGGCCGCCCCGGACGAGGCGGCCTTCTGCCCATGGTGCGGCAAGCGGCTCACCGCCCAGGAGCGGAAGCACCGGAAGCGGGCAAACGGAACCGGTACGATCTGCCGCCTTTCCGGAAACCGTGCAAAGCCCTGGATGGCTCGAAAAAACGATGTGCTCATCGGTACCTTTGAGACCCGGTCGGAGGCTCTGAAAGCCTTGGAGCGGCTCACGGACACCCAGGTGAACGAGCTTTACAACCTGACCTTTGCGGAAGTCTACGAAAGGTGGGTGCGGGAGCATGGCCGGGAGGTTTCCGAGAAGCTTCTGAAAAACTACGAATTGGCCTACACCCAGTGTGAAGTCCTCCATAGCCGGAGAATGCGCTCCCTGCGCCGGTCGGACTACCAGGCCGCCGTCATTGCCCTGGAGGATCAGGGACTTTCCAAGTCTTCCTGCAATAAGCTTCGGACGATGCTTCGCCAGGTCTGCGAGTATGCCCAGATGGAGGGCATTCTCCACGGCAACCCCGCCGATGACCTGACCACCGTAGCCCGCCAGAAATCCATACGGGAAATTTTCACCGAGGAAGATATTCAGAAAATCAAAGCCTCTTCGCTTCCTGCCGCCCAGATTGCCCTTATCATGATTTCCTCCGGCTGCCGCCCCGGCGAACTCTTCACCGTGCCCCTTGCCAACTGCGGCAAGGATCACATGATCTGGGGCAGTAAAACAGAGGCGGGAAAGAACCGGGTGATTCCCATCGGTTCCGATGGGGTGGAGGCCTACCAGACCATCACCATTCTTTCCACAGTCAAGGGCGGCACGCTCCTTGTGGATGGATACGAAGGAAGCCGCAACACAGAGAATTTCCGGCGGCGGGACTGGGCACAGCTCATGCGGGAAATAGGCCGGGAAGGCATGACCCCCTACAGCTGCCGGCATACCTTCATAACCCGTGCAATCCGTGGCGGCATTGACCTGATTTCCCTGGAAGCCATCGTCGGTCATGTGGATAAAGAGACCACAAAGCTCTATACCCACCTCCGGGCAAGCGATCTTGTCACCGCCGTCAGAGATTCCACCTCAAAAAATGCGGTTAGTAACAAATCTGCAACACAGAAAAACAGCCAGATTTCAAAAGCCGTCTAAAAGTTCGGAAAACACAGAAAAAAGCCCGGAAACATTCGTTTCCGGGCTTTTTTCGTGGTACGCCAGAAGGGACTCGAACCCCCGACCTACTGATTCGTAGTCAGTTTACATAAAGTTTGCAGTGATATTTGTTGATATTTTTCGGTATAATCCAGTAAAACACCGCAGATATAACGGTAAAATATTATGTTGTATCTACTTGTATTTTACCAGTTAGCAACAAATTAGCAACACCGCAAAATGCAAAATAGTTGAAATTGATAAAGCATCAACGTTTGTACATCCCCTGAAGCACCTCAACGTTCTCAGCCCTCTCAATGTCCCGCTTGTGCAGGTACTCATAGACAGCCATCATAGCCGCAGGCGGCTCTCCCTTCTGCTTGCGGTATTCCTCTATGTGAGAAACAACGGCCTTGTGCAGGGAGTTCATGTGGTTCATTTCCTCGCCGCTCAGCCTGTAAAACAGGTCTGCCAGCTCCGGGTCGTCATGCTTGTATTCCATGGCCAACTCTGCATAGGTGTGAGCGTCCTCCAGCTCGTCCTCGACGTGCTCCATCAGCATTTTGATTTCTTTCATGTGGTTATGCCTCCTTGATGTATCTCAAAAGTTTGTCGACCTCTGCCCGGTCAAAGGACAGCTTGCCGACAAACGGAATGTCGAATTCCAGTGGGTTCCGAATCTGCGGCGCAAAAGCATTGTAAAGTGCGTCCTCATCGATTTTGCCATCGTCAAAAACGCCTGTTGCCTGAACGGCAGGTATGCCCTCCATCTTTTCAAAAAGTTGGGGTGTTCTTTTTGCGTAGAGGGTAACAACACCGGCAACCACCACAGATTTTGCTTCCGGCATGTGCGGGAGCACTTCTCGCTCGATGTACCGAAGCACACCGTTCACGAATCGTTCTTTAGAGACCATAGTTACCTCCAATTATTATAGGGGCGGCAATTGCCGCCCCCTTGGTTTAACCAGCAGCGGCAGCAGTGGGAGCCGTCCAGCTGTTCTTAGCGGGCATGGGTTCAGGGCACACATTCCCGATGGGAATAACGGTCTTGGTCAGCCCGGACAGCGTGTTAAGCGCAGACTGCATACAGCTGATGTTTGCGGTGATCTGGGCATTGACAACCGCCTGAGCGGAAATCTGTCCCTCAACGCCACGCAGACGACCGTCAAGATACTGGTACATGTCCAGAATCTTCTGGTCGGTGTATGTGTTGGCATCCCGCAGTTTGATGTCGGCCTTGAGTGCCGCAATCTCAGCGGACTGTCCAGCCTCATAGCGGTTGACGACGTGGTCGCCCTCGGAGCAGCCGTTCACAGCGTTGAAACCGCCAGCCATGTTCAGCAGGGTAGCAATACCGCCGATGTAGCCGCCGATACCGCCCACACGGTCAGCAGCAGTGAAATTCAGAGCCATAACATTTCCTCCTTAAATTATTTGAAGTGGCCACCTTCTACCCATATAGTAACAAAAAACCAGGCGAACGAATCATCATCGTTTCGCCTGGTTTTCGTCAGAAAATCGTCACTTTTCCGTCAAATAATCAGATCGTCCGGGAGTATGGCACTAAAACTCTTGACTGCATCATATTTCCGCTGCAATCGTCGGACGACCCTGGTTATTGTGGCTTGGGACACACTATATTTTTGCGATTGCCAGTATTGGCAGTGCCCGGCGGCACGGGTGGTTAAGACATTCTTTTCCAGCGGCGTAAGACACGCAAGCCGGTCGAACTCGTCAATGACCACCCGATTTAATCCGGGCTTGTCCACTTATCGCCTAGTCCTCCTTGGGAAAGATGTAGCTCTGCGCCTGCTTGCTGTCAGACATTCCGGCGGTGGTGGGGTCGTTGACCACACCCAGGATCACCAGCACACCAAACACGGCGTTGACCACGGCAATCAGCCGATTGCCGATGTCGCCAACGTCCAGGGTGTAGCCGAACACGGCGGCCACGGTCTGGATCAGCAGCAGCACGGCGGGAATCACCGCCAGCCAGAAGTTTTTGTTTTTGAATCGTACAGTCCAGTTAATCATTTTGTTTTCCTCCTTAAAGCGTAATGCCCTCGATCTCAGCGCGGATTTTCAGGCAACGGATGTAATTCCCCATGTGCTTCTTCTGCTCCTTCAGAAGGTCGAGCGAGCAGTTGGGGGTGAATGGCAACGTTCCTGCCTCGTACTTCACGGTCATTGCGTCCAGTTTGTCGTACCGGATTTTTACCTGCTGGTACTCGGCCTTAAAGCGCTCCTTATAGTCAGCGCTTGTCATGCCCTCGATGGTGTCTTTCAGTTCGTACATTTTATTTTCCTCCTTAAATTTTTAGCCCAGCCCAAGCCGGGCAAGAATAAACCCCATCACGGCGGACACAACGATGTAGATAACCTTTTCTACTACAAGCTTCCACCGCTTGCCGGGTTCCGATTTCAGCTCTTGTACATCGGTGCAAAGGCTGTCCACCTTGTCCCCGGTAGTTTCCACACGCTCAGCCATCACCGCTACGGACGTAGCCAGCGTATTCAGGGCTTCCGTGTGCTTTTCCAGTGTTTCCAGCCGATGGGAGTTTGACTTGCTGCGCTGCTCTACCGCCGTAAGCCGCTCAACAATCTCGGTATCTTCCATTGGCTCCACTCCCTTCTTAGCCGTTCCACCGGCTATATTTGCCGTTGTCTACATGGACGCCCCATTCGTAGCGGCCTAGCCCGCCCCGGTTGGGCATCTTTTCGGCCTGTACCTGTTCGGCAATCTCCTGCAACCGGACGACAGAAATATTGCCGCCGATGGGAGCCAGGTCAATGGCCTGTCCGGTCAGATGCAAGCTGTTCCACACGCCACCCACGTTGGGGTCGGCATTGTGCTGCTTGCAGCGCACACCGGAATTCACCTTCAGGGGAACCCCAGCCCGGCGGCGGATTTCGTCCGCCAGCCGCACGGTTTCCTCCACCGGTTCCGCCGGGAAACCGTTGCAATATTTGCCGCCGCATTGACAGCGGAACTCTTCCCGCCGGAAGTACTGGATATCGCCCCAGAACGTCCATGTCTCGGCGTTTTCCACCTTGGCAGGCGTGTACATTCTCCCTGCCGCAACTGCCGCCAGAAGGGCGGTCTGGGTCTCCTGGCCTGGGTCTCCGTCTGCTGTCAGCCCCTCAGCGGCCTGGAAAAGCTTCACGGCCTGCCGGGTCTGACTGCCGGTGATCCCATCCGGTGCGCCTACTGGGTAGCCCAGATACAGCAGCAGGCTTTGGATTTGCCTTGTGGTCATGCGCCTACCCCCTTATACGGCCGTCTCCGCTGCATCCAGTGCATCAAGGGAATCGTAAAACGCCTGTGCAAGGGCTTCCACCTCCGTGATGTCGTCTTCCGTCAGCAGACCGCTGTCCAAGTGCGTGTACGCCTTATCCAGCCAAAATGCCACATCTCGTCCGGCGGCGATCTCTCGCTTGATAGAGCGCAGGGTCAGGTCGTGCCTAGCTTTACTTTTGATTGCCATATGATTTCCTCCTTCAGTTTTCGGTCATAGACGCAATCGCGTCCTCCAACTTTTGGATAACGATGTTAACGTCTCTTTGATAGTCCAGTTTCAACCCTGCGCCATCGCTCGCTTGAACCACGGTATCAGGCGCGTAAGCGGTGATGGCTTTGTAGGCGGCAATTTCGGCAGGGGGGAGCGGGGTTTCGATGGGGGTAAAGAGAATTGCATTCTGCTCAGCCAACGTTTTCGTGCTGTCGAACGCCGCTTTATCCACCCTCTGCACATGTACCCCTCTCCCCAGGTCGATCTCATCGCACAACCACTGCTGACCCTGCGGATCAGTGTAGCTGCCGCCAGTGGTGACAGGGATGCCGGGTAAGCCGTTGGGTGTGGGGAGGGTGAGAAGCTGTTCGCGGTAAGGGGAGTAGGCGGTGGATGAATCCAACGACACCATTAGCTCACTGAAAGCTGCTTCATCCTCACATTGAATGACCATGTACTTGGATGTAGCAGAAATTTCAACTTGTCGTTTTGAATCCGCGTTTATAGCGCTAGACGGACGAACCACAGAGCTTTTAGTGGGTAGCTCATCAACGACCGCAACACGGAATTTAGTTCCAATTTTATTTCTCGTAACATAGTATTTAGCTCCTGTAACCACTTGCAAAACGCTTGATACATTTCCGACGGCCAAACCAACGCTATTTGCTGCCGAATTGATAAAATATCCTTGAAATCCCTGTTCGTAAAACAGATTCTTCCCTGTCACCTTCACCGCCACGCTCCCGCCGTCACCAGCACTCACGATAGGTACAGGAGCATCTGGCGTGGGTGTGCCGTCCTGCGTACTCTTGCCGTACACGGTCAGGCCGCACAGGGGCGCAGAGAAAGCATCGTCAATGGAGATAGGGTTGCCTGTCTCAGTGCCCACAAGAACGTTCTGTCTGGCTTTATCTGCTGCACCAATATTGGCACGAGCTTGCTCCTGCTGAGAATCAGTAAGGTTCTGTTCGGTGTATAACACTGCCGTTTCTGCCGCTTTCTGGGCTTCCTGGGCGGCTTTCTTAGCTTCCTCTGCCGCAGCGTCGGCGGCGGTGGTGTCACCGGCGGGGCCAACTTCACCCTGCGGCCCCTGGGGGCCGGGGTCGCCCTTTTCTCCCTGTTCTCCCTGTTCGCCTTTCTCGCCCCGGAAATCCCCGGAGGCGATTCCGTCTTCCAGCTTTTTCAGCGTCTTGGCGGCATTATCAGCGGATAGTCCCGCCCGGGTGGCGTTGGCTTCCGCAGTCCGAGCGGCTTCCGTGGCACTGGCCGCTGCATCCTTCGCCGCCTGGGCATCCCTGGCCACGGCCTGGGTGTAGGGTTTCAGCGGCTCGTCCGGCACTGCTCCGGGGGTAGTCAGTGCCCGGATGACGTTGGTCTGGTAGGTAACAGATTTGACGACCGCACCGTCTGCGCCCAGCCATTGCAATTCCGCCTGACCCCTTCCGGGATAGGCCGTATCCGTGGACGATACCGTCCAGATAATGCCGCCATCTGCCTCCACCACCGGTACAGGGTACGGCTTCTGATCGTCCGACCGCTGGTGCAGCAGCAGGATACTCCCAGCACCAGCCCGAATATTGGGAAGCGTCACCCGGACAGCCTGGTTTTCGCCCTGCTTACCCAGGGCAATGACACCAGCGTTAGGTACTACATCAATCATCGGTATGTTTCCTCCTTTCCCATCATCAGGCCGATAAACCCGATGGACAGCCCCACCAGCATTGGCAGGGCTAGAACCACCAGCCACAGCAGCTTAGCCAGCGTTCTCATCCGCACCGTACACGGTATTCACCAGGTCATCCAGCTCCATGTACTCCTCATCGGTAATCCGGTTCCGGGCGTAGAACACGTCCAGCTTCTTCCGAGCAACCTCGGCGGTCTTGTAGAACTTCCGTCCAATCAGAATCTTCATGCTTTCGTACATAACAAATTTCCTCCAGTTATAAAAATTTATGGATACGGCAAACATACCGTTACTCCCCTCCAATTTCCGATACGTCCTGGTTGTAGACATCTTCCACCATAGCCGCCATAGCGTCCAGCAGTTCGGCATTCTGTGCGGTTAGGCTCTCCAGCTGCGCTTGTGCATCCTCCAACGGGGTCAGCACTTCCGTGCCGTCTCGGCAGAACTTTCCATCCGCATAGGTATCACCGATAGCAACCGGACGGTCATCGCAGTTAAGCCAAGTGGCCGTCTGTGGTGTATTGTCTGTACACCAGATGATGTTGGTCACAACGCCGTTATTGACAACTGCCATAGATTTTGCCATTTAAGCCACCTCCCGTGCGTTGCGGATAACGACAATGCCGGAACCGCCAGAGCCGCCAGCTTTATTATTGGCTACACCACCGCCACCGCCGCCCGTATTGGTTGCACCGGACGTTGCACCACCACTCGTATTGCCACCGTCACCACCGCCTCCGTCACCGCCAGCACCGCCGTTGGAAGATGTAATTGTGCCTCCACCGCCACCGCCTGCGTACAGTTTCCCACCAGATTCACCAAACTCTCTGGTAGTGGTGCCTTGGCCTTTTCCGGAATCTTGGTTTGTTCCATTCCGGTGGAATCCATCCGACCCATCCGATCCGCCTTTTCCACCCGCACCGTTGCTGCTACCGGCGCCACCTCCGGAGCCGCCATTAGCACCAACGAAGGAGGTCGCACCATTTGTCTTTGCTTCCCCACCATTAGCGGATGCACCAAATGCGTTAGACGTGCCACCGGAGCTGCCAGCCTTACTATTGCCTACGCCAGCTATGCCACCGGCTCCAACCACGATTGAATAGGCAGTTCCAACGGAAACCTTTACCGCTTTCAGGGTCTTAGTATATCCGCCGCCGCCAGCGGCTCGGCTTCCGCCACCACCGCCACCAACCAGGAACACGTCAATTCCATTCTCCGCACCGTTAAGGTTGGTGAACGTCAGCGTTCCGGAGGTCAGGAAACGGATTTTCCAGTTGCCTTGAGATACGGTGATAGGTTGGTCATCGTCACTGACAATCTCAAAATCTCCGGTATATGTGAATTCTGGGATTGTATTGAAAGAAATCGTTGCAGAATAGTCTGCTTTAATCTCTACCGTCTTTGTTGCCGTGTCCGTGCCGTTGGTGATGGTGATTGCCCATGTGCCGGTTTCCAGCCCCTTGAAAACCACCGTGCCCGTAGTAGCCACTTTGGACGGCTTGGATTTGCCGTCCTTACTGACGGTCACGATAGCCCCCACAGGGGCGGTAATGGTCAGAGTAGATGCAGCACGTCCGCTTTTGCCGCCAAAGCCATATAAGGGAATCATCTCGCCCATTACCGCACCTCCACAGTTGCATGAATATCCACGTCCGGCTTCTCTTCCAGGCAGGTGAATGTAAGCGTTTGTCCGTCACGCTCCGCATAGCTGACGCAAGCACAGGCTTCCAGCATGGCTACCCGCTGCTCATTGGTTCCGGTGGGCTTTGCCGTTACAATGTGTTTGCGCTTATCAGCCAAGCCAAAGACCGTCACAGACTGCGTATAGGGTGCAATCTCGCCCCACCCGTTTTTGGATAGTGTGATGTTCGTTACGTTCCCGACGCTGAAAAGCCGTTCTACCGTCATTTCTGTGTCGTTAACCCGCACCCGATAAAGCGGGAGGTCTCTAGCCAAAGTGCGGTTGTCACTGACTTCTTCGTTGATATCATCGCCCATATACGCCGGGTCTTTTGCGCCGGCGGCGGTAATGGAAATTTCTCCGGCGAAATGCCTCGGCGTAACCGTGTCATACCCGTTGGCATCTCGCATCACCCGCAGGACGATCAAATCATTCCTGTATGTGCCCTCTGCCGCTGGCATAATGCCGAGCTTTTTCTCGGCACTCGATTTGATGAGATTCCCCTGCATAACGCACATCCCGCTTTTTACGGTAAATGCCATTCCGGGGTTTCCGGCAGTCCGCGTATAGGCAAACGCATCCCCACCCGGAATCACGAAATCCCCGCAGTCATAGGCGTTTTCCAGAACCGTGCCGATCATTGACTTGTGCGCATTCAACGCAGTGCCGGTTGCCTCGGCATTTGCCGCCTTGTCCGCTTTTGTGAGTGTGGTATCCAGAATGCCTTTCAGCAGAGCGTCCACGTCTACCAGCTCGTCCACGGAAGGAACCAGAACCTCATTGATGTACTGTTTGATGATTTTTCCAGCCTCGTCAAATTTCTCCTTGAACTGATCCGGTTCCAGGCCGTCATCCGCAAGCGGATAATCCCCAAGTTTGGAAATGATATTCATGTCAGCACTCAGTTTCTCAATTGCCATAGGTTACGCCCCCTCTCGGTTTAATGCCCGCTGGACAGAGCCGTTTCCGCTTCCGCCGTGCACCGGAATGTCCTCGGAGGTGGTTTCCGTGCTCATCCCTGTGCCCGCACTCTCTACAGGCATCGGGTTTGCCCGTGCCGCCCGGAAGTCGTTCAGCAGCTCTTGTTTCTTGGAAATGTACCCGTTGGGTAGCCGCTCCACATACTGCTCCGGGCTAATCAGTCCGTTCATGAGCAGATTGTCCAGGGTCTGCATGGAGGCCATTTCCGACCAATAGGAAGACGCTCCCACCTCCTGCTCGATGGAAATCTGCATTTCCCGCAGAGAAGAGAAGTCGAACGGAACCGTGAAATTCTGCTTCGGAAGCTCCATGCCGAGAGGCTGCTCTCCCACATCGTCCATGTCCATTGCCGCTTCCACCATGCGGGTTCCGTACTTCACCGTCATGATATCGATCCAGATACGACCGGCATCCTCCAGGCACTTGTAGTCGTTCTGCTTTGTAAGCTCCATGGGCGTATTGGCTGCCCGCTGCAAGGCGATAATGGCAGAAGTGTTATCCGGTCTGGAATCACCCATAGCCACGTCAGACGCGCCCAGGAGGGAGTGGGTCTTGTCAAAGGACAGCTCGATAAACTGGGCGATCTGAGGGCTGATTGTTGCGCCGTCAATGATTTTTGCAACGTTGTCAACGTTTCCGTTTACGCCGACGGAGGTTCCCACTCTGCCGTCCCAGTTCTTGATCCGGTTCCGGTCGTAGACGATCTTTGGGAAAGCGGTGGTCAGAAGCGAAATGCCCACCAGCGCAAACATTTTGTTGATAAACTTCTGATTTGCAAGCAGTCCTGTGACCATGGCCTGCCCGTGGTAGCAGTCCCGAATATAGTCCCAGTTCAGCCACACCAGCGGATACAGGGTGTACTCCGTGTCGTAGGCATCCCGGATAATGCCCTTTTCCGTGGATTCAATGCACCAGATTGTACCGGTATCCCGATTTCGGAAATAGTAGGTCAGCACCGTTACCTTATCGTCCGTGTAGCTGTCATACTGATTCTGGAATTTCTCGGAATCTGCCTGAATCTCGTCCGGGTCTGCGATTTTGCAAAGACCCTGCTCGTGGTTTGTCTCCACCTTGTAACGAACATCCTCCACCAGCTCCCGCCGGGAAATGATGATGTAGGGCTGCCGCTGGACATCCCGGCAGTTCGGATTTCCGAAATGCACCCGCAGATTGTCCACGATCTCAGCGACGATTTCGCCCTTCACGTCCTGACCGTTTTCAATGGTCGGGTCGAAGTAGAAGTGCATACATCCGTCACCTGTCACCGCCGCATTGCGCAGGAACTCCCGGTTCAGAGCCACAATGCGGTTGCGCTTGATGATCGCCGCAAACTGGTTGCTCACAATCTCGCATACCCGCTCCAAGTCCTTCATGGTTGCCCTGGATGTGGAGGGCATAGGAAGTGCCCGCAGGGTCAGGTTATCAGAGGTGATTGTGGAGACCTGGAAATTGATAACCCGCTTGAACATATTGTAAGTGGGGGTAGGCAGGCCGTTTGCCTCCACGCCTTCCCACTGATTGCCGATGTAAAAATCCTCGTTGACCTTCACCTGGTCGTAAAGGCCGATCTGGTTGTTAAATCCATAGCATTTTTCAAAACGCTTTTGGATTTCCTCATTGGTTGGGATTGCCTGTTTTCTTGCCATTACTCAGTCCTGCCCCCTTCTCTCGCCCGCTTCAGCTGGGCAACGGGGTCATAGTCAAAGATATTTGCAAGGCCGCTTGCAAAGTCGTTCACACGGGAGGCCGCTTTCTGGGCTTCCTGATAGTCAAGCTGCAAATCGGTACAGACCCTTTGCAGCTCCTCCATTCGCTTTGCCAGCGCAAGCACACAATCCGCCGTGCTGGCAGCGTCCTTTTTTACAGTATCAATTTTCGAGCAAAAATCATTGTTTGCCTTTGTAAGACCTGCGTCAACATCATTCAAAGAGCCTCGCAGTTTGGAAATGGATTCCGTCACAGCATCGAATTGGCAATGTACAGAATCCAGGCTGGATTCCAGCAGACTGCACATGGCAGTCAGCCTATGGTCAATGCGCTTTTTCTGATACAGGAACAGTGAGAAATCTACGACAGCGGTAAAAAGCGCAAACCCGCAGAGAATGAGAAGAGCAATAATCATTTGTACCTCCGTATCCTTTGCCGGGAGGGGACCCCCCCTCCCGGTGTTGGTTTATCAGCCGGTGTAGTCCACAGAAGCCACGTCAGACCAGAACAGGCCGTCCTTCTCTGCGTAGGCTCTCAGCTCGTCGCCGGGGTTCAGGGTCAGCTTCGCACTGTACAGCTTTTTGTCCACGGAATACCGGGGGTCAGAGCCGTCCAGGGTGTAGTAGATGCTGGGGGTTCCGGTCGTTGCGCAGGTAATGGTCGCTTCATTCGTGGACATAGCGATCTGGGGAGTGGCAACAACCGTGCCGGGCAGACAGCCGCAGGCTACGCCGACGGCCTTGTGACCCAGGACAAAGGCATCGTACATCAGCCGGAACTCGATCAGATCACCGGACAGGCCGGGAGGATCAATGTGCACCTTGAAATCGTTGATCTTCATGGGGCTGATGCAGCTGCCCTTGTGGATCATCATAAAGGGCACGTTTGCGGGCATCTTGCCGCTGGTGATAAACTTGGTCGGCATACCGTCAAGCTCACCCATAGTACCCTTGGGAAGGGTCTTGCTGCCCAGGTCGTTCAGCTTCACCCACTCATCGGAAAGCTTCAGCGTGGTAGCGTACTTCCGCGCCACACGGAGCTGAATGCCGTTCTCAGGGCAGCCAGCGTCTACCATCTTGGACTTCAAATCCATGATCTGCTGAAGGATGGTGCTCTTGCTGGGAGCAGCAGACAGTGCCTCATGAATACCGGCCTGCTTCGCCCACTTGTCCAGCCGGTACTTGTCCACGGTGGGGACAATCCGCTCCTGACGCTCGGCCTTCATGACCCGGCCTGCCTGGGGCTGGTTGAAGTTCTCCTTCTGGTTGCCCTTGTCGATGGACAGAGACAGGGACTTATCCTGACCCATGGTGTAGGTGATCTCATGGTCGCCGACTTCGGTAGTCTTGCCGTACCGGCTGCCGGTTCCCACTTCTTTTGCCCGGTTGTAATCCTGGAGGGGCTCAGACTTGACCGTCTTCACATGCACGGTCTTCACGCCGGAGAACTCCATATCCAGGTCATGGGTAAACAGGTCGTTGGTCTCGGATTCAATGTTGAACTTCTCAACAAAATCCTTTTTTACACTTTCGGGAAAATGAATCGTGTTTGCCATAAAAACTCCTTTCTAGCAAAAAAAGAGCCGGAACAAACCCTTTCGGTTCGCTCTGGCTCTTAGCTCTGGCAAAGTATTTGTTTTTAGTCGAAAGCCGCCAAGAAGTCATCAAACTGACCCTTGCTGCTCTTGCCGCCGGAATCCTGCTGACTGCCGGGAGAACTGCGGCGGTTCTTGGCATTCTTCTGCTCTGCGGCGAGTTTGCGCTCCAGTTCGGCGATCTTTTCCGCCTGCTGGCTGCGCTCCATCTTTCGGTAGGCCGCACTTAACGTCATACCTCCCTGAACATCCGGAAGCAGCTTATCAACCAGTTCGTCGGTCAGCTCCACGTCCGGATACTCCTTGCGGAACTCCTCCACTTCCCGCTGCGCCCGGTTCTGGTCTTCGGATTCCTGCTTCTGCTCCTCGGCCTGCTTGGCCTTGGTAGCGGCAAGTTCCTTTTCCAGACTGGCGTTTTTCAACTCTGCCCTGGCTGCATCCTCAGAGCCGCCCTGGCTCTTCCGGAAGTTTACATACAGGTTTTCGGTCAGCTGGCTCAGGTCGCCGCCGTCTTTCCCGGCGATCATCTGAAGCACGTCCAAAATAGCCTGCTGCTTGTCCAGCTTCCCTTGCAGGTCGGAAATGGTTCTCTCCCGCTCTTCCACCTGCCCCTTTACCCGGTCATAGTCCGCCCCCTTCTGAGCAAGGGCGGTCATTTCCTCAAGGGAAACATTTCGTTCCTCTTTGTTGACCTTGAGGGTGTAGGTCTTGGCGGGTTCGCTGTCTGGCTTCTGGCTGCCCTCTGTCCCGTCTTTGTCGTTGCCTTTGTCTTCACCTTCCGGATTCTGTTCCTCCCCGCTGGCCTGGCTGGGTTCGCCGCCGTCGGCATCGTCATTGGCAACCTCCGCTTCTTCGCCAACTTCCGCTTTCTCTTCGGTTTCGGTCTGGTTGCCGTCATCGGAGGAAGCTTCCATAAAAGCGTCAAAGTTCATTTCTTCGTTCTCCATTGGTTGTACTCCTTTCGTTTCGGCTCTGGTAGGCCGTATATCTCAGCTCTGGTAGGCTGTAGATTATGTGTTAACCCAACATGTAGCTGTTGGAAACCCCGGTTCCGCACATGTAGCTGTAGTAGTCCACGGCGCTGTCGTCTTCTTCCTCGTCCGTCTCCGGTTCCTCGTTTCCGGCGGGGAGGGTGAAGGTCTGGGCAAAATACCGCAGAGCATCGGGGCCATGGGTGATTTCGTGGGGCTGCTTGGCTACGTCGTTCGGGTCTGTCTTGTCGTGCTGCAAGCATTTCAGGCTGTCGATCAGTGCCCCGCAGGTGTCGAAGATGATAAGTCCCGGCTTCCCGTCCTCCCGGATTTTCAGCATTTCCTTCAAGGCGTACCAGCCTTGCTTCCGGTTATTGTCCGCCCGGTACAGAGCAAGGCCGCATTCCATGAAGGTGTTTGCCTGGGATTTGCCGTTTTCCCGGTTTCTTGCCCACAAATCCGGGGGCGCAATGGTGTAGTTTATCAGTTCATCGTGCCGGGTCAGCTCAAGCTGCATCCTGGCCGCCTCAGACACGATCTGGTCGGACATCTTGTACTGCCGGTAGACGTAGCACCGCCCGTTGGGGTCTTCCGCTACCCAGATGCAGAAATGGCAGTCCAGGCCGTAGTCCATGGAGCGGTACTTGTTCCACTTCTCCGGAATCGGGAATGGCTTGCAGGTGTGAATGCCGTCCGTGAATTCCTCAAAGTACACGCCGCTCAGAGCGTTCCAGTCGCCGAACCGGTGCGCACGCCGCACGTCCTCTGGCAGCAAGTCCAGCTGCTCCACATAGTCCTTATTGATGTTCTTGTTGTCATCCACCGTAGCGGGGATAAAAACGTAATCATCCGGGTTCTCGGTTCCCCGGAAATCCCGGTCGATGAACAGTCTTTTGACCCAGAAGTGGCCGACACCACCGGGGTTGCAGGAAAGATAGATTCTCTTCGGGAATTCGTTGTCGCCACGGACAATCGCCGCCAGACCTCGGAACTCGCTTTCCAGGAATTGTGTTGCCTCGTCAATGAAAAGCACGTCCCAGTTATTTCCCTGAAATTTTCCTTCGACTGCCGCTCCATAGTCCGGCATGTTCGAGAATTTGACTTTGCTTCCGTTTATCAGCGTCAGAAGGTGATCCGATTTGTTGTAGGTATACACCGATTCCGGGAGCAGCTTCAAGGCAGGCTGGATAATGGGGTTCTCAAGCTGGTCATACTCACGCCGGACAACAAGAATCTGGATTCCGGCGTAATTGAACGCAAGCAGCAGGAATTTCCGGATAATAGCCCAGGACTTGCCGCCGCCTCGTGCGCCTCCGTAACAGGTGTACTTACACTTGGACAGGAAAAACTTCCACTGTGGTTCCGAGTTCGGAGCACCCAAGTCCACGATTATGCTGTTTTTTTCATCGTATTGTGCCCCTGCCGTCTTCCCCACCTCCTAGCAGACAAACAAAAAAGAGCCAAAGCAAATGTCTTTTTCAGACATTGCCCTGGCCCTAAGCTCTGGCTTTATAACTTATCAGAAATGCTTCCCGACACCTGTTGCAATACAGGGGAAAGTCTTTCAGCACCGTGGTAGGTGCTACCTTTGTGTTGGTCTTCTTTCCGCACTTCGGGCAGATCAGAAAACCGTTTTTGTTGACTTCCATGATTCCCCTCCCGTGTTTCAGAATTGGCGGAGCAGGCAGGACTTGAACCTACACACCGGAATCCACCGGTGAACGGATTAGCAATCCGCCGCAGTACCTGTTATGCTTACTGCTCCGTATTGGACGGCGATCCAGAGGGGACTTTAACCCTGACCCTTGACCGATTTGGTGTAGCCTCGCTGTTCCAGCAGACCGCCGCCGTGTTGAGAGAAAGGAAACGCACCTTTGGCTGCCTGGGACAGCCTGGCACCGATGGCTGGGGTCGAACCAGCACCCGCCGGGTTAACAGCCCGGTGCACCGCCTGTTGTGCTACATCGGCATATTCTCTTCTGTGTGGGATTTCAAATTCTCTTTTTTTGATTTTTTCAGGAGCCGGTTTCTATGCACCCCCACCCCTTTTTCCGATACCCCCCTACGCTTCTTTTTCGCGTTGCCGCTTATATAGTATTATTATAATA
>ERZ1034897.336-NODE-336-length-24686-cov-37.164671_pt1 | contig 24686 bp, 43 predicted proteins | sample MGYA00520629_ERZ1034897 | MGnify/ENA primary metagenome ERZ1034897 (study PRJEB33766, sample SAMN09781789) | gut metagenome | biome: gut microbiome | host: Homo sapiens | place: Madagascar | study: EMG produced TPA metagenomics assembly of the PRJNA485056 data...
TACATTTGTTTAAATAATTTAATAATTTTTGTAAAAATGATTTTTTACTTAAAATTATGATACTATTAGATATAATTTCATTTTCTTCATTTATATAATACTCCGAACCTTTAGGAATAATACATTTTATAATAGAGGTAAATTTATTAATTTTATAAAGTTCATATTCAAGAAGAGCTGTTTTTTTTTTATCGTAATATGAATGAAATCCTTCATGTCCTGCCCACCTATAACGTTCACCTTTTCCAACCTTTCTTATTTCTATATAAGTATTATATTTCGTATCCAATATATATGTGAAATTAAAGAAAAATGAAGTACATCTATTTGTAAGGTATGACCTAATATTAACAAATTTATAAACTAATATATCTTTTTTAGCAATTTTCTTAACTGGAGGTTTATAGCTTACCCAACACATATTATTTAGATTTTAATATTTGTCTTTTTATAAATTCTTCATGTAATTTGTTTGCTATTTCTCTTGCCATAGGATGTGCATCTTTAGCACATCTTCTCTTAAAATCAATCTGTCTCATTCACTTCGTACTTTAATAATTTATTATACACATTTAAAGGCAAAATTTCTTTAAATTTATTGGCAAGTTCTTTTATATAAGCTTCTTTTGCTGATTTATAAACATCGAAAGCTTCTTGTTCAGTTGCAAACATTCCCAAATTAATTGATTTCCCATATTTTTGTATAGTTGCATGATAACCATAACAATCAGATCTTTTACGAACTCCTATTAGTGTATTCCCACGTCTGTATTTATTTTTTACTAAAGCTATATTTATTTGTTTAGGTAAAACACAGCAATATTTAGGAGAATATATCTTATTACCTTTAACTAAAAGATCTTTATCTAAATCTCCTTCTTCAAGGTAATTAATATGCCACCATTTAGCAAAGTTTTGAAAATTTAACCACTCTTCACAAACAGAACATTCTTTATAACTAGGTTCTCTTTGATGATAATCATTTGAATAGCAACGAATAATCATATTGTGCCAAGTTTTATAAACTTTACCTGTAGGTTTATATGTTCCCGCTCCTAAATATCCTACTCCTTCTACTGAAGGATAATAAGGATCTTTTATTTCTCTTTTAGTTATATTACCACTACTAACTAATTTCTTAAAATGGGAATCTAGAAATTCTATCTCCACATGTTTTGAATCTATATAATTTATTATTTTAAATGATTCTCCCTAATTATTAACATAAATATCACCTACATTATATTTTCTTTTCATCAATAAATCCTCTTTTTAAAAATTCTTCACATAATTTATCCGCTATTTCAGCTGCCATTGGATGTGCTCCAGGATCTCCATATTTAGGACTTCTTCTTCTCATAAAATTCTCCCAAGCATCTTCAAATCCACATGAAATCAATTCAGATTTAATTGCCAAAGGAAGTACATCTCTTGCTTGTTGTGGTGTCCATCTATTATTGATAAGTAAGGTATATTGCATTTCTGCATTACTTAGAGCCCACAGGAAAGCATCTATGTCCTCATGTTCTCCTTCAGGTAATTGAATCTTCATCTTATTAATATCACACCAATCACCATTCCAATAAACATGTTGACCCGTAGGAATATTTAACCAACAAGGCCGAATGAATGTAAGCTCATTATTAAACTTATCTTTGGAATAATTGCAATAGCGAGTAGATTCAGCTAAATGAGATAATCCTACATGAGTTCTAAATTCATCCATTATACCTCTAGAAGTAATAAAATGAACAGCATACCTTTTTGGGTAATATTCATTATCTTCTTCTGTAAGATATTTCCTAACATTAGGAAAGTACTTAATAATATCTAAATAGTATCTATAATTAGTAGTTATATATATAACATCTCCCTTATAGGCATGTTTAATCCAAATATTATTAAGCATACCAACTGTAAGTAAACTATGTATAAACCCTTCAAAATCTGGAAGTATCATTTTAAGATGTACTGTTCCAAATTCTAACGGGCGGTCATGTCCTCTACTTTCGAGCATATTTACAAACTTCTCATAGGAATCATCTGTAATTCTATCTTCACTCTTATAACACACACGTCCACATCTTTCAATAAACTTCTTTATTCCTGTAATAGTAAAGTCTTTTTGTTCAAGTATTTCAAATGATTGATTTATAAGTTTCATATTTATCCTAATACATTTTTAATTTTATTATCAATATACTCATCTGAGGAAAGTTTATCTATAGTTTCTTTCATATTAAAAGGAGGAAGTTCTGGATGTTCAGTGGTAATCTTAGCACAGAACATATCTATCATAGCTTTAAAGAAAGATTGTTTTTCCATGTTAGCTAGTGTATCTTTATGCTGTTTAAAAGCCTCCTTCAATTCACCATTATCACGGAAGTATCGTAATACTTCTGTTAATGCAATAACAAATGCTTTGTCATACATTGGATTATTCTTAACATCTTCTAATTTACTAATTAGAAGAAATAAAGCTGAATACAAATTTTCTTTATTCATACATCTTTTAAATATGAAATATTTTTACTCAACTACAATCTCCCAGTCCTCAGCAAAAATATCACTAGAAGAAGGAACCCAAGAATCTGCTCTACCATCTGGATGGATGATAAGCATCTGATTTGTGTAATCAATATGAGGATTCTCACGTTTCATCAAGATGTCTTTAGCAGATTGAGGTAGTGACTGCATCTTAGGTATGATATCACCAGTAATATGAGAAGGAACCTGCTTCACAATGAACAAACCTTTACCATTCCACCCCTTGCGTCTTACGGCAAGACCAGCCTTCAAAGCTTCTATTACTTCTCCAAAGTTTAGTCCTTTAACTTCATGGTATGCTTTTTCAAATACATCTTTTGGAGACCAAGAATCATAAAAGCTACCATCTGAATTTGTGTACCTTACATGATAACCATCTCTCCACTCATGTTTATCACTATTTTTACGTGCATAACCAATATACTCTGCATCAATTTCATTCATTGGTCTTGCTTCTACTATCTTAGTACCAATATACTTCTTTAAATTTAAATTACATTTATCCATATTACAAATTATTTTATATCCTTATAAAGGACAGTTAGTTACTCTATAATATACATACGTGAACAATAATTAATAGCTCTGATTGCTACTCCGATTGCTTCTTTTTGCTTATCGTCTGCGAGACTATCACTAATTTCACCCAATTTTTTTATTATCTCTGTTGCTTTCATATTCTATTTATTTTTTTTTTAAGTCTTTTCATTTCCTGATATTACTTCTTTTAACTTAAACCATCCCTTTACAAGAATTATCCTTCCATCTTCAGGAACTTCATCTTGACTATGCCAAATGGATTTCTTGAACCAATAAACGCCTCTTTCAAAAGCCATTTGTTCGGCAGCATTCATCAAGCTTCCTGCATTAAACATGTCAGCCGCTGCTTTTTGTATATCTTTTTCATCTATCATATTATAATTAATTTAATCATTTCCTTTTTAAAGTAAGATAGTTGCGCTGTAGTAAGATTATTTACCCATTCCAACATAGAAGATTCTATGTCGTCAATTTGTTTAACTGTTTCCATATTTTTATATTAAAATGCTTCTATATAATCAGCTTCAGGAAATGTAGCATAGGCATCATCCCATGCTGCATCTCTTTCATGCTCTTCATTTTCATCATAATGGTTACTATAGGTTTCCCTATGACCATCCTTAAAGTGAATTATAAATGTCATATTATTTTATTTTAGTTAAATACTTCATATATATTATAATACCTAAACATATAGTAATATATAAAATTATAAATATAAACTTAATCATTTATACTACAGTTTAAATAAAATCTAACAAATAAATATTCTTAAAACTATGCTCATTGATATATTTATAACCTACTTTTGTAGCATAATATTTAGTTCCTAATATATATTCATACCATTTAGCTTTTACACTTGCATGGTCTTCTATAATATTAAATTGATTATTATAGTAATATTTATAATCCCAATTCCAATATGTTATTGAATGGTCTAAGCAAATTCTTTCATCAATTTTGTTAAATTGATAAATAAAGGCCTTAAAAAATTCTAGTTGATGCTTTTTATCTTTAGGTTCTTTTCTAATATCAAGAATTACTCTAAAATATAATTTAGTGTTTAACTCTTTAGCTAAATTTTTCACATCGACCATCAATTTCCAAAATTGGATTTCGTTTATATCAAATACAACTTTATTATGTACAATATTCAACAATCCTTTTTTGTCAAATTTTACTCTAATATCAAAAAATCTAGCTCCATTATTTATTTGCTGAATAATGTCTTTATCTTGACATTTATACCAAGGTTTTAAAAATGATATCCACCTATTTTTAATAGGCAAATAGCTAAATGTATTATGACTTCCTATCATATTAATTAATTTTTTACAATAAGATTGAATAGACTATTTAAAAATCTTATTTTTGTTCTTTAAAAGTCTCAAAGCTCTCTGATTCCAAATGGAGTACCATCAGCGAATATAAATCCGTTGAATATATTATCAAACTTATCACCTGAACGAATTACCACTCCTCCGTCTACTGAGCCATAACTTGCAAAACATATGGGAGATTCATTATTTTCAGAGATACAAGCCAAAAGCTCATAGGATGGCTTATTATCTTTTCTTTTTACCCAACCAAATGGCTGATGCTTTAGCATCTCCTGCCAACACTCGTCTGTATTCTTAAACGGGCGATACTTAGGACCTGGTTTTATGCGAAAGTCTTCATGAAACCCAGGAGTTAATGCATTTCCACAATTAACCCAATTTCCATAACGATTTTTAAATTCTACTGTTTTACCCTCTGCAAATGCCTGTATTATAGGCAGTAGTTCTTTAGCTTCTTCTCTTGTCATACTTAATCCTCTAAAGTTTTAATTAGTAAATTACTTTCCTTACTAAATGGCTTATAACCATTACTAAGATACCAGTTTAAAACAAATTTTTCAGACTCATCTTTATTAAATTCTAATCCAATTATTTTTACCCCATTTAACTTGGCTTGTTGTTCTGCAAGTTGTAATAGATGTTTTGCAACACCACACTTTCTATGATTATTATCTACAAAGAGTGCATATATTAGGGCATCAGCTTTTCCAAAAATATCACTAACATATAATGGAATGGATATTTGAACAGAGCCAAGATTTTCTTCATCAGTTATTAAAATTCTGACTTCATCCTTCCAAATCTGTTTCTGTATCATACTTAATCCTCCAATTCTTTAGCTTCAGTTCTATTCATACTTTAATAGCTTAGTTAAATACTTATCCATACTATAATACACTATCTGAGTAATAGTGTGCACATAGAATGATTTACATCCTTTAGTTACTTTCACTCGTAATGTAGTACATCCTGTTATTATCCATATTACTGGTATAATTAAAGGTAGCAAAAGGCTTTCAATTATGAATACTATAGTACATACAGGAATCATAAGTAACACATATACTAATCTCTTTAATACTTTCATACTTAATTTTCAAGTTCTTTAGTGCATCATACAAATCGACAATTGCTTTTTCAAGTTCTTTCTGTCTACCTTATATTACCTTTGTCTTTTCATCAAAAATAGCAGAACAGACATATACATAAGATACTTGAATTACAGCATATTATATTTTCTCGATAGCTTTTTCTTTACTTATTATACAACTATTTAAACGGTTGATTTAATAATTTTTAGTATTTATTGTTTCTGCATTTTCTTATTATTACAAGAACAGCTCTCTGCATGAATTACACAAACTCCATGTTTTGTATCAACAAGAAGGTAATCATGTCCTTTCTTAGAAAACACTGTTGTACTAAATTCTTCTGCTGGCTTGTTTCTATTAGTTAATGAGTAAATACCCTCAAAAGCCAACGAACATATTAGCAAACACAAGATGAACCAAACTGTTGATTTGACTAAGTCTAAAATTTTATTTTTCATATTTCTTTTCAATAATTTCAAAATCTTTTAAATCTCCAAACTTGGCTTCAGTAATAAGCATACCAAAATATTTTCCAAAGTGCTGAGCAATTTCTTTAGTAGCGCAACCAAAGAAAGCAACATTGGAACCTGCATGACCAACAATATAGTAATAATCTAGAGAAGCCAAACCATGGTTTACAGTATGTGTAGCAAGACCATTAAGAACATAATATGCTTTTTCCTCACTTTTAATTTCACCTATTATCTCCATCTCCCTCGCATTAAGTTCTTTCTTATAGAAGGTAGACGTTTTAGAACAAATTGGAATATAAGGATAATAAATACCAGAATCTCTTTTTGGATTTTTTGTAAGACATAAATTCTGTCCTAAATTAAGAGCCTTTCTGATGATATTTAACTTAAACATAGCAGCAGAAGCTCTTGAATACATAGAAGTATCATTAATAGTATTTCTTATATATACTTTAGTGCTTTCAGTATATTTAAGAATAGTAAGGGCATCTTCAAATGTTCTAATTCTTGTAAAATCAAATTCATTAAGCTCATTCTTATTGAAAGCTTGAAGTGCAACCTCTTTAAGTGTTGCATTTCCACTATTATACCACTCCCTAGCTTTTTCAAGAGTAATAGTAATATTTCTTTCTTTCATACTTATTATTTAATTAAATTAATTCTGTTAAAGCATAGCCATTTTATAAATTTAAAAAATCTCTAACATCAATGTAATCAATTCCAAAATTCTCAGCACACTTCTTATCAGAATCTGAAAAATCTCCTGGTTTACCAGAGGCATCACCTATCATTATACATTCTGCTTTATTCTCTACACAAGCATACTTATAAAAGTACTCTAACATTCCAGTATTAGGTTTTCTTCTAGGATCAGTTTTGTCCATAGAATCACAATATTCCCAATTGTCTGCAATAATTCTTGGATTATATCTATCTCTTAGATAATTACCACAGAACATACAAATAGATGATATTTTTGTTTCAAAATCATTTTTAGTTATAAACTTACCAATACCTCCTTGATTAGTTACTATAAAGAAGTAATCAAGATTTGTAAATCTCTCTATAACTTTATCTAGTACAGGAAGTTGTATTCTAAAATCTGTAATATCTTCAGGAAATGTTTTACCTGAAATAGTCTTAATTAAAGTACTGTCCAAATCAATGAACAGTACTTTTTTATTTTCAAAATTAATCATTACACCAATGTTTAAGTTGTTCCTCTGTCATAATACCTACATGACGATCAATCTCTACTCCATTATCCTCTTTTATAAGAGTAGGAACTGCTCGTATTTTATATTTTTCTACAAGAGTATCATTATCATCACTATTAGCGTTAATGGACTCATAATTAATACCAGCCCTCTTAAGATTAGAGTCTAAAACCTTACAAGGACCACATGTGTCTGAATAGAACTTAATTATTTTCATACTTCAGTTGTTATAATGTTTTCAATTTCCCAGTCATCTTTAATACCATTGATGCAATCATAAACTACCTCTTCTACAGATTGACCTTCTTTTACTTTAATATCAACTATCTTAGATATCGACACAAAAATAGCAATTTTTTTAGTCAAATTTGTCATAGCAATACTTACATTCTGGGTCATGTACTACCCCCTCATTTCCAAATTTAATATAAGAGTGTTTTTTGTACTCAAATACTCTTACAGATACAAACGGAACAAAGCCATCCTTCGTATGTATTGTATTAGAACCATCACTTTTAGGAGTGCAAGAATAGAATAGTGCTATACTGAGTAAAAATAAAATCTTTTTCATTGTATTACTTCATATTTTATATCAGTTGTATTCCAATCTTTTAAATCTATATTTGGAATAGTTACGTGTAAATTCTTTAACGCATACGAAGCAGAATATAATGCTTCAGTAGGAAGAATAATTTCTTTATTAGCAGCTGCCAGAACTTCTTCTTCTGAAGTATCATCTGGTAAATCAATGTAGAGAGTTCTCTCCATTGTAACTTTAGTTTTAATTCCTTTCATCCTATTAAGTCTTTATTGGTAGGGTATTTAGTACTTCTAACAAAATCTCCATGAAGATAAGCTGTATCCCACTTTATATTGTCTGGAGGATAAATAGCAAGTCCTTTTTCATTATGACAATTATTCCAATTATCCAGTAGAATATAAAGTTTCCACCTATCTATTAAATATTCTTCTAGAAGTTCTAAGTTATCTTCTACTTGTTCAGTTACAAAGTAATACGGACTTTCATCACTATCCTTACTCATAAACTTAGAAGGTTCTGTCATCAAAGCCATATCTCTAATATTCTTTTTACAAGTTTCTATACATTTATCTAATTCAGAGATTTTATTTTCTACTTCAGTTTTAGAATTGAAAGTTTCTCTGCTGTAAGATACATTGCAAAATAATTCAGTTGACCAACTCATTAATTACCTCCTTATATAAATATTCTGGAACCATATAAGATTGATCTGGACAAGGATGTCCTTCAATCTCCATACAAAAAATACACTCACTCCACTTAGGATGGTTCATGAAATTTTGAATTTCAGGCCACTCTACTAATATATACCTCTCCAGAGTCTGTTGATGTACTGGAGAGGTATTAATTTTTATTCTATTTGTCATTGTTTGCGTTTGCATTATCTAAATAATTTTGAATAAATTCATCTAAATCTTCATCTTTAGGACATTCTAAGTAATCATATTCAATTTCATCATAACCCATTTTGGAATAATTCATACCCAACTTAACCAGGTCTAAAACTTCATCGCCACTTAGTAATGCTCTTCCAATTATAGCATCTTCAGGACATTCTGATAAATCAGAAACTCCATACAGTTCTTTCTTATCATCAATATCCCATAATTCTTGGTGATAATCACCAAACGAAAGTTCTGTCTCAAATAATGTAATACGTTTTTTCATAAATATTATTTTAATGAATCCAATGATCTCCGACAGAAATGTCTGCTCCTAAATGAACATTAGGACAGAAAGGCTTTCCACCAGCAACCATACACTTAACAAGTACATCTGATACTTCTTTTTCCATTACTTTAGGACATTCTACATTAATTTCATCGTGAACTATCGCACATATTTTAACAATATCTTGATATTTATTGGTTACAATCCAATTAAAGAACTTAATAAGAGCTAATTTTGTACAACAAGCTCCTCTATTTTGTATTCGATAATTAATAGATTGTTTTTCAGAAGAAGATTTACGTTTATTAAAGCGTTTAACTTCTTGTACAGTGTCACAGTAAGGAGATTCCTTCTTCATCTGCCAGTAATAACTGGTAAACTCACGGTCCTGCATCTTCTCTGTCATCTTCTTCTGCCATTCTCCATCAAAGATATGTGCACGATGCCCTAGGATAGGATTCATAAGAATATACCCTTTTCTCATTACTTCCTGACGACAATACTGTTGATACTGATGTATACCAGGGAAACCCTTCATAAAGTCGTTGTATATTTTCTCTGCTTCTTTTATAGGAAGTCCCTTATTGTTGGCTATAGTGTGTGCATCACCTCCATAATTTACTGCAAATTCGATTCCCTTAGCCTCCTGTCTCTGTTCATGGTATAACTTCTTGATATCCTCAATCTTAGTACTCCTAGGTATAATGTTTGGATAAGACATATAGGCAACTAGGCTATGAACATCACCACATCCTGTTTCAAATAGATCAATCATAGATTTATCATTAGAAACCGAAGCAATGAGTCTACTTTCCTGTGACTGATAGTCAGTTGAAAGCCATACGTTGCCCTCTTCTGCAGTGAAACATGCTCTGGTTTCTTCATCGTGGGGCAAGTTTTGAAGGTTTAGCTTATAAACACCGCCTCCACTACTCATTCTTGCAGTATCAGCTCCTATAGAGTGTATCTCCACATGTATTCTACCAGTTTTTGGATTAATTGCTTTAACCCAGTTTTCCCCATAAGTAGAAACTAACTTAGAAGCACCTTGATATTTCAAGAAAAGAGGAATAATTGGAAATTGATCTGCTTGTGGGGATAAAACCTTTTCCTCTATAGAATCCTTCTCTTTGCCAGTTTTCTTATCAAATGTCTTGGTTTTTATGCCAAGCACTTTAAATAAAGGTATAATTTGTTTAGAACTGCTCCAGTTAAGAGTACAAATGTATTCTGATTTAACAAAACCAAATAAATCTGCATCTTCCCACTTAATAAAGGGTTTATATAATTTATGATTACTATTATATAAATTAACTACATACTTATTTAGTTCCGAAATAGCTTGATTAAGATTCATCTTATCTCTGGTCATCTTTTCATTCCACTTAGAGAGGCTCATGTGAATTCCACAATATTTAGTATAGGCAACAGACTTTACTGCTTCACACTCAAACTTTACCGCCATCTCTAGATTTTGTTTTCGGACTTCTTCCATCTGAGCATTATAAATATCTTCTAGCCACATTACATCACCTGCAGCATACACAATAACTTCCTCAGTTAGACCTTGATTAATAATTTGACCTCGAACAGTTTTATCAATATCAATTTTACACCATCTATTTGCAGCGGCCTTTAAAGAATAACTAATTTCCCAATATTTCAGATTATTAGTTCTTTCATCTCTAATTGGTTCATACCCAAATTGCCCATCATACAAATCAGGGCTTAGAATAGATGGAAATCCTAAGAATATAAGTTTCTCTATAGTCATACCATCTATAACATTCTTCGGATAAATTCCTTGAACATATAGAAAGGTTAAATCGAATTGAATATTCCATCCAAGAAAAACTCTATCTGATTCTAAATAGGCTTTTAGATCTCTTTTTTCCCAATCTGAGAGAGTTATCCAATCAAAAACTACTTGATTTTCTTTATTTCCTAGCTGAAGAGTTAAAAGGTCTTTCGTATGACAATCTAGTCCCATAGTCTCAGTATCAAGCTGAACTAACCTTATGGGTTCTAGAATCTTCATAGCATCAAGAAAATCTACCTGTTTATACTTTTCTGGGCTAAATAGTCCATTATTTTTGCTTACTAAGTATATCATTAAAAATTATTTAAAGAGATAACTATATTTATTGTAAGTATCTTTAATAATTTTCTCACCAATAGGATTTTCTCTTTTAGAATCTCTTTCAATACACTCTTCTAGAGTTACATCAAAAAATGTTTGAAACTTAATTTCATAATGCATATCAACAGGAGATAAAGAAATCCATTTATTATAATCATTAATTATTTCTTTAATTTGTGTAATAGTTTGAGGATTTAAATTCATATTATCTATAACAATATCATAACCTCCATTCATTGCTTCATTAATAAAACTATTGCACATTACTTTTACAAGAGGCTCCCTATTTGGAACCCAGTAAACTCCTAACATATTTCTTATATCATCCTGATTAATTCTTATTCTGTGCTCAGGACTTTCTTTAACCCAATTCTTCGCCCAAGTAGTTTTACCTGATGCTTGTATACCCTGTAAAATTATAATTTCGTGTTTCATACTAATTCTAATAATTCATTTTTAAATTTACTTCTAATACGCTTAATAGCACTATGTTGCAATTGACGTACACGTTCACTTCCAATTCCAAAACGATTTGCTATCTCATCATTAGTCATGTTTTGTACTCCTATTCCAAAGGACATTCTTAAAATGTCTTGTTCTCTGTAAGGTAATTTAGATAAAACTTGTTCTATTCCTAATTTTAAATCATTTTCTTCTAAAGATTTATCTACACTTTCAGAATTATTATTTGGAATTATATCAAGTAAACAACTCGCATCTTCGTCTTTTATAGGATTTTCTAATGAAACAGATCTATAAGTTGAAGCTAAAGACATACTTATTTTATTTCTATCTAATTCAGTCTCTTCTTCTATTTCATTTATAGAAGGTGTTCTTCCATTTTCCTGTTCAAATTTCTCAGACATCTTAGTTATTTTACTTAAATTAACTATCTGGTTTATTGGTACTCTAACTGTTCTGCATTGCTCTGAAATAGCTCTTATAATAGCTTGACGTATCCACCATACTGCATAAGAAATAAACTTATAACCTCTAGTTTCATCAAACTTGTGGGCAGCTTCTATAATACCAATACTGCCTTCTTGTATTAAATCAACTAAATCTAAACCTTTATTCTGATATTGTTTTGCAACAGAAATTACAAATCTAAGATTAGCTATTACTAATTCATTTGCTGCAGAATCATCTCCAGATTTTATTCGTTTAGTAAGTTCTATTTCTTTTTCAGGTGTAATTCTTGGAATTTTAGATACATCCCTGAAATAAATTCCAAGGGATGCATCTTTTCTATCAGTTATAGATTGGGCAATTTTAAAATGCTTCATTAAAAAATATACATTTTACTATTAATTATAATATTATGCCTCATCTTCTATATTAGATTCTCCTTTATCCAGTAATTCTTGCTCTTTATTTAAAAACCTAAAACACTTAAGCTTAAATGCGTGGCTAAGTCCATCTTCTAGCTTAATTACAAGACCTTCATGTGGAACTTTATTTTTACAGTGTGGAGAATCTTTTTCCATATAAAAGTTAGAATCATTGGAAAGTCTTTCTAAGAAGTTATTATTCCAATTATTATCTAATTTTATATCTGGATATAAATCTTTAGCTTTCCCAAAATAACACTCTTCAACTGATGTAAGTCCTACTTGTGTGCACCATTGTTGTACTTGATGAGGGCTAAATTCAAAAACTACTCCATCTACGTTAGTATAAGTAACTCTATAAATACGAACCTTAAAATGTTTTTCAGGAGTGTATGTTTCTCCTTCAGCAGGAGGTATACAACCATAATCATAGTTCTTTTGAATAAATTTACCATTAGGAAGATATCCAACTATTTCATAATATGCTGTAATACCTCGTGCTAGACAAGGTCGAACAATTTTATCAGCCTCAGCCCAGACATCTATATTATAATATCCAGATTTTACTTCAGGATTATAAAATCTATTTTTAACTACATTTCTAGATGAATATAAATAATCGTACTTATTAAACTCTTCACCAGTAAGCCACTTAGCAATCTTTTGTTTCCAATTTAATTCTTGTTTACAAAGAACATATGCTGAAATACCAGAAGTACCATGAATCTTATAAGAAAACTGAATCCAAGTGTCAGGAGTAATTACAGAAGGACATGTCTTAATTATAATAGTATTGTAATGAAATCTAAATTGAGTATCAATAACTTTATTAAGTCCTTTAGTAACTTTTTTAATTTCTTTACTTTTAGAACCTTGAGTTATTTGTCTTCTTACAATATATTTTTTACTAATCCAAAATTCTTTACCATTATGCGATACAGAATCAAATTCAACACCATCTCTAATGTTACTTACTTCTTTATTTGATACTGAAATAATATAATTTTGGAGTATAACAGCTGGCAAAATAAATCCTTCAGATATTTCTCCTCTAAGTTTAATAGCTTTAACTCTGCCACTTTCATCAAACATTCCAGATTGTCCTGGATCATTATTTAATTCCTTGTGTCTATAGAGATTAGCAAATCTTAGAAAATCTCCATTAATACAGGATAAAGCTGGAAAATATACATATAATCCTGGCTGAGAGTCTATTCCCGTAATAATATTAAACCCATCAATAGTACAACACTTAAGTCGTGTTACTTCAGGATCTTTATGTTTTCTAAAGTATTTAATATCTACTATCTTAGATAAGTAATTTTTATTTGCTTTTTTACTTTGTATTAGTTCCATGTTATTTTACTAGATTTAAAAAATTCTATTAAGTAGCCTGCATAAGTACTTGACTCAGATTCTGAGAACTCTCCAGTAGAACGCCATTGAAAAGTATGGAGTAACTCATGCCAAAAGGTATTCTCTATTTGCTCTTCAGTTAAAGGATGAATAGTTCCATCATCATCTTTAACATATTTTGCTACTTTAATAGTATCTGTAATACAATTATACTCTCCAAATTTTTGATCTGGCAATGTATCTACTATTTCTATTTTTACTTCTTGTGAATTAATAGTAAATTTTTCAGGAATTTTCATTTTGTCTAAATTTCTTAAGTTTAATAAAGTCATCTTCTGACATTGTATAGACCCTATTTCTAACTTTTATTTTTATAATTTTAGTTTGTTTCATAAATATATTCTAATCATTATACACTAATGATATAGTAAAGGTAGATATAAAACTAATCAGTGTTATAAAACCATATATAAAAATAGCATTTTCTTTAGATATATAATATGCTAATATTTCCATAGCAAATATTATAATATATACTATAGCTACTAAAATTAATTTTTTTCATAAACTTGTTTGATCTGTAAAGAAATTAATATTACCAATTCCTACTATATGTGCACAGTCATCTGCATCTACATAATAATCTACTTCTCCTTCAAAATCTGGTATTACAGTTACACACCAATTATGAGATTTTATCCATTCATCTATATCTGAATTATATTTGCGTACTTCATCTAAAAGGAAAACTGAAACTAATCCAGCGTCTGCACAAAACTCCCCTAATTTAGAGCAATCCACACCATAATCATCTCCAGATTCTTCAGCTTCTACAAACTTATTAATTACTGTATATGGATTTTCTTTAATTTTATATGTAGTACAACCCCAATCCCCATAAAGTGTACTTTCAGTAAAGTAATGTTCAATACCTAAAGCTTCCATATTTCTTCCATTCATACACTTTTCCCAATCATCATGTGTATCTTCCCATTCATTATATTTTTTAACCATTTCACATATATTTGGGTCTTTAATATTTCCAGTAGTACATGGAGATGGGTATGGATTCTCTTCAGTACATTTTTTAACAATATAACAAGGGTCTGTAATTATAATAGTTCCTTTAAATTTCATATTCTTTGTTTTAAATCCTCTATAATTTTATTAGTTATTTCTACTTCTTCTTGTAAGTCTTTAATATCGCTTTCAAGTTGATCTTTTGAATCTTCTAAATAATTTATTAATTTTTTACAAGCTTCTTCCTCAGTATCATATATAGTAAAATTACTTACACAATATGTATTACCACTAGTAAGACTTTTAACATTTACAAAATCTGTAGGAAACTCCTCAATAATTTTAACAGGTTCTACAGAATTTACAGTAGCTACATAATACACTTTATTTTTTAACATAATCTTTTTAATAAAAATATTATATTAATTTCTCAATATATTCCCTACCTTCTCCTTTAAAAATAGGAATTTCAGTATCAATAAACCAAGAATTTAATTCATTTACTTCTTTTTTAATACAACAACTTCCTCGTTGTAAATATATTGGTAAACTATTCCAATTTATATTTTTTTCTTTAAGAAGTTTATCTAAAACTTGTTTAGTAGAAAGCCCTTGTAATTCTTTATGAAGAAAATTAGCTTGTCCTACAGAATTTATACTATTCCTAATTGCATCTTGTTGTCTCCATAATATACAATTAACAACTTCTTCTTTTGGTATATTAAAGCATCTAGAATCAAATAAAGCTCCTCTTACTAAAGCTCTAAAATCTGGAGTAAGAATATTTTTTCTTTGTAAAATTTGAGTATAACTCTTATTAAATTCTAAAGTGGCAATAGAAGCAGATACGCTACATACTTTTTGAACATCATAGTCAAACCAAGCAGCAGTTTCTAACTTATTGTAGTCAGTTAATACTAATGTAATTTCATCAGATTGAGTGTATCCTAGTACACAACCTTGAATATTCTTACATAAAGCTAACATAGTTTGTTGCATGGCTTCAATAATAATATCGTCAAAAGGTTTCTTAAAACCTCTTGTAAAAGTATGGAAAGCTTTTCCATCTAACCTTATAATTACTGGAGTCCTACGAAGAAGTTGAGTCTTGGCTCTATTTTCGTAGTTATTTTTCATTCTATCTCCTAAATTATCTTTTTTCATACAATTTATCAATTATTATAAATACTAAAGCTGTTCCAAGTATTATGAAAAACAGCATAAATGGATTTACAATCATCATAGCTACCCATAATAACAAAAAAATTATAAGAGAAACTATTTGAAAAATTAAAAGCTTAAAGTTTCCAATAATACATTTATTCATAATTAATCTTCTAAGTCGAATCTAAATATTCTTAATTTTGGTTGAGTTGGTATACCATCATCAGAATAGTTAAAGAAAGTACATTCAGCTTTATGTCCTTTGTATTTAGATTCAAAATTTTCTACATATTCAGCTTTAGTTTCTCTACTTCCTACAGGCATTGCTTCAAATGTTCTTCTATCTTCTAATTCACAAGTAAATGTCATATCTTCTGAACCTCTAAGCCCAAGCTTGTATCCAATGACTGTAAAATCTTCAGACTTATATTGCTTAATTTTTATAAGATTATTACATCTAGAGCCTGGCTTATATGGTTTAGTTGGGTCTGTAATTACTGCACCCTCAAATCCTTCAGATACCCATTTATCGTGAAGCCATTTCATATTGTCCCATCCAGAAGTAGATTCATGTCCTAAGATTCTTATAGGATCTTCAATAGAATCATCATCTATTGTAAGATATACAAATATTCCAAATTTGTGATTAAGTTCTTCAATTAGAAATTTGTATCTATCTTCTGCTGATATATCTACATTAGAAGTATCATAACAATCATATATCCAATATTGTAGCCATTCACAATCATAAGCATTCTTCTCCATTCTGGCGGCACCACTAATTTGTTGAAGTGTTTTACCCCTAACAAATAGTTCTCCATCTAATACTATAGTAGGATTATCTTTAAAGAAGGCAATTAGTTGTGGATTCTCACGTAAGTGAGTAGTAGCTATATCGTAATGTTCTCCACCTCTACTAGAAGTGTGGATTTCTTTACCATCCCAATAGAATAGAGCTTTTACGCCATCTAGCTTTCGTGATATAAGCCACTCTTTATCAAATATCTTAGGATTAGTAATTTTATCTGCTTGTTTAGCAAGTTGAGGTTTAATTACTCCGTATTGATTTGTTTTAACATCTCCAAATATTGCTTGTAATTCTTCAGTAGAATATAATTCTGGATGCTTTTCTACCTCAACATAGCCTTTATCCAGGAACTTTTTAACTTCTGAGTTAAATTGAAGAGTGTATTGCTCTTTCCAAGTTCTTTTCTGTTTAGTCCTATCTACAATAATCTTAGGCGATAGTGTAGTCTTTCCGCCTACCTGACCATAGCTACGCTGTATCACGTAGCCATGTTCAGGTTCATACCATTCTTCATCACATTCAACTATTGCGAAACGAAACTTTCCAGTTGATGCTTTACCAAGGAGATATTTAATCATTTCTGATTATCTTTAACTAAGTTCCAAAGATCTTCTACTGTATCTGTAGGAATTTCTTCTCCACTTTCATCCCACATCTTAAGTTCTGGATTTTCGGATCTTTCATACATCCACCAATATATGTCATCTATTGCTGTTTCATCAAATAAAAATTCTAATGTTTGATTAAATAAACTATCAGTATAAGTTATCCAACTACTTTCAAAAAGAGATGGAATATCAAGAAGTTCAGAAATTTCATCAATTTTATTATTCCATTTCTTATGATTAGAAATAAGGTCAATAAATTCTTTTTTAGTTATCATATATTAATACCAAGTTTCAAAATAAATACTCTCATCATCTTTTAAAGCATCAAATTCAGGAAGTAAAGTTTTTTCTATATAATTCTCTACTTCTTTTACATCTTCATAATAATATTCATCATAATATGTACTTCCAAAGAAAAATCCGTCCATTGTTGGCAATAATTCTTGACTTTTAGAATTATCTTTAAGAACTTCCTTGCATCTTTCAAGTAATTCTTTTGCTTGTTCTTTGCTTATTTCAAAAGGAGTTTGATTTTCAACATCAAATCCTTTATCTTCAAAGAATTTTACTAAGAAGTTTACCTTTCTAAAGTAACCAATTTCTGAACGTTTCTTTTTAGTAAGATAAATATCTAGTCCCATAGCTTACTTTGTTCCAGTTGAACCACAACCTCCATCTCCTCTCTTAGTCTCATCTAAAGATGTCACTTCATTCCACTCAATATGGAACACTCGTTCAAGAATACCTTGACAAATACGCTCTCCATCTTCAATGTATACATCCTCCAGACCAAGATTAATCACTGGGAGATGCCACTCACCTCTATAATCAGCATCAATAGTGCCAGGGGTATTTACAAGGGTTAATCCCTTCTTTATAGCCATGCCACTTCTTGGACGACAGCTTACCTGCCATCCTTCAGGAATAGCAGTAAATATACCAGTAGGAAGTAAAGCTCTAGATCTTGGGGCAATTCGAATCATTGGGACTGTGTGTCCTTCACCAGACCAAATGACCTCAGCATCCCCAAAACCTTTAATAGGAGTATCTGGAGTAACCCGACTTAAATCAACTCTAATATCAAAACCAGCAGCATCAGCTGTTTCATACTTAGGAAGTGGATTATTAGACTTATTAATTACATTTACTACTATTTTATTTTCCATAATTATTTAAGTATTTAATGAGAGAACCAATTACATCTTCTGCTTCTGAATAAAAAGCTTTAATAGGTTTTTTATCTTCTAATATAACTGCAAATGGGTCTAATCTAGCACCATAATAAGATTTAATCTTTTTAGCTTCATTTTTACTTTTCTTAGATAAAGAATCTATAAAACGAAAAATCGGAGTATACTTAGAAGTATCTCCGATTTTACTTAATTGATTTTTATCATTATAAGTTACAATAATATTTATCATATTGTGAGTAATATAGTAGCACCACAAATTAAACCAATAATTCCATCTAATAACAAAACAAATAAAGCTTTCTTTTGAAATGACTCTAAATTATTTTGTAATTGATAAAAAAGGTCTGTTGCCAATTCTTTTTTCTCTTGACTTCCTGCTACTAATAATTTAGCTAAACTAAATATAATCAAAATAACTGATAAAGCTTTCATATCTTATTTCCAAAATTTATTTGTAATATCAACCATTACACTTGTATCATTTTGATAAAGTATTTTATACATAACCTGATTAGTATTAGGATTATTTAATGGACCTAGCTCTTCTATATAAGGACCTAACTTAATAAAATCAAACCATTTGAGATTAATATCCTTACTAAGTTCTTGTCTGCCACTATACCAAGCTACTTTAAGGTTTGGAAATTGCTCTTTAATTATACTTGCATAGGCATTTACTGATAAAGGGTCAGCATCTCCTCCCATAAATACTACACAAGTAATACCTTTATTCTTATGTATAAGAGAGATTAAGTTATCATATCTAAGCCTTTCACCAATATCCTGTGCCAAGTAAGAGCTATGACACCCCTTACAATTACAAGGACAATTAGATATATTTATTGCTAAAGAAATTTCATTCGGAATTTCTGCAAAAACTACTTCATAATTAACATACTTAAGCATGATACTCTTTTATTTCTTTAGACTCTAAATCCATAATAAAACATTTTCTGCAATCTAAACAAGCAAAGTCAGGTTCAACTATTCCTTTTATTACTTGGGTATGTCCAAATATTTGAAATATATTAGGAATATGTTTTTCCATATAGTATTCTCTAATATCCCCAAAAAGAACTCCGCCTACTTCAGAATCACCACCTCTCCAAGGAGATATATCAGTTAAAGCTTTATCATCAAATTTTAAATTAGGAACATCTTCTAAAGAAATAGAATTGTTTTTTAACCATTTAGGTAGAATACCAGAATGACTAAATACTACATCTTTTAACTGATAACTAATTTTAAGATTTAACTCTTTTAAAAGTGCTTTAACTCTTTCATAATTATCATAATCAATTCTATTAGCAAGTCTAGCATTTATAAGATAATTGCCATCATGATTTCCTAATAAACAAGTACATCTATGTTTATTTTTATTTACATAACTAACTAAATTTTCAAGATTTTCTAAAGACTTTTCTTTACTTATTTCTTGTGAGTAAGGATCATGATAATCACCTAAGAAAATAATGGGACCTTGCCATTCCTGACAAGGTTTCTCCCAAAATTTTCTTCCATGAATATCACCTACTACTAAGACTTTATTTTTCATATCTTAATACTTGTGTTAAATAATTAATTGCTTCTAATTCAGTATCATGAAGTTGAATAAGTTTACCATTAAGATCTATATCCCACCCTTCTTCATTAGACCATTCTGTAATAGTTATATAATCACAATCCTTAGCAACATAACTATACTTATTTAAATTATCTGAAACTGATTTAAGATTTTTTCTTTCCATTATAGTGTATTATAAGTTCTTTCTTTAGCTTCTATTTTCCTATCAGAACCAAAGGCTGTAATTGGTCTTAAATAACCAATAATCCTTGTGTATTGAGTAATATGAGAACTTCCACATTTCGGACATACCTTTATAGGATGCTTAGTAATGAAATGACAATCATCACACTGGCTGTTTGGAATGTTAAAAGTGAAGTAATTGGTTCCCTGACTTACTGCAAAATCAATAAGCTTAAGATATTGTTCTTTACTTAGATGGTCTTGTAGATTACAGTGAAGTGCAGAACCTCCATCACAGTAATAGGCAGTCTGCCTTCCATGCAATATAAACTTGTCAAGAACAGAGGTATTATCGTGAGCATTATAGAAATATGAATTATAAAGATTCTCATCTTCGGGAACCCAATATCCATCGGATTTATCCCAACGATAATTCTTACCTCCTAAAGACTCGGCAGGAACACATTCACTATTAAATAAGAAAGGTCTCTTCTTGTCATGAATAGAATGTTTCTTGTTCTGTTCTTTAATTGTTCCAAGAACTAATTGTAGGAATTGAATATATTCTGAATTGTTGGAAACTTCTAAACCTAAGAATCTAGCAGCTTCATTTAATCCATTTATTCCAATTGTACTATACAAGTCCTTTATATTAATAAATCCTCCATTAGAAGAGGCATAAGCACCTTTACTTTCCCACTCATAAAGCATAGTCTTATAAGCAATATGATACTTATAAACTCTCTCTAAGATTGAAGTAAGATACTTTACAAATTCTGACCTATGCACAGAATCACTCCAAAGTTTCTTCTCTACTACCTCTTCGTGCTTACAAGGTCCAAAGTAATTTTGAATAATTCTATTTATATTTAAAGTAATAACATTGGCACTTCCTGTCTTGATTCCAGTCATACCAGATGTAGGACTAAATGTATTTTTAGCTAACTCATTTCTAAGTCTGCAACATGAAGCAAGACTATCTGCACTATCAGATATATAGGTAAAGAAGGAATGACCCTTAGCATACATCTCAGCAGTTAAATCCTTGTAATTCTTATCTATAATATCCCCTGTTTCAGGATCGTATACCATAGCCATAGTTTCTACAGGAAATGCTACAAGTTGCCTCAATCTCCACTGATTAAACCAATTCATGAATAATCTTTGTAAAGTATCAATTGCTTTCCACGTAGGTTTAGTACCATCTGGATAACAGAAAGTTCCAAACAAAGATAAAAAATAAGTATGATCATAGTATGAAATATTAGTAAATGGGCTTTGATAACCTCTATTACCTGCAGGCTGATTGATTCCACAAACAAATTGCTTAAATGCTTTCTCAATCATATTTCTCATAGTTCTAGACTTTTTACAGTTACTAGATGTAACTACGTCATCTAAATGTTCATACCACTTTTCTCCATATTCAGCAATAATATAGTAATTTAAAGCAATAAAGTATGAACCTACAGCTACAGCTCCTTTACATTGAGCTGAAAGAGTGAATATAGAATTTACTAATTGACCGCTGAAAGACTGTAAGTCATTTGGTTCTGATGGAGTAGTTTTATCTAGAATTCCACATCCCTCCAACATTAGAGGATATAAAGACACAGCCATACAATATTGCTTTAAAGTCGGAGTTGAAGCCTCATCATGAACATAAATTTCATGTCCTTCTATATCCTTTTCATATTCATATGCAACTTCTGGATACATTCGTTTAAGCTTTCTCTTCATTCTATATCTTTGTATAGTTCTAAAATCATCTTTAAATACTTCTGGTTCTAATGTGGCAACATTTTTAGCAGAAGAATTTGCATTTCCATCAGTATTGGACATAGTAGCTGCATTTTCATTACTGTCTATGTATTCATCCATATAATGAATTTTCTGCCAAAGCATTCTAGCTCTTGATTGTTTATTCTTATAGGATATATAAGCAATGGCTACATCAGAATATTCATAATCCCACAATAATTCAATTATTTGATCTTGAATATCCTCTATACTAATTGTATCCCAAATATTAACTGATTTTGCTATATTTGTAATAGCATCTTCACTAATTTCTGTTTCACAAGAAGCAAAAGCCTTACGTATAGCATTTTCTATTCTACTGATGTCAAAAGGCTCTAAATTTCCATTACGTTTTTTTACATTCATAATATTTTTATTTTAGTTAAACAGGTAAATATAATAAATAAATTTTAATTATCAAAATATATTTAATATCTGTTTTACTAATAAAGTCTTTTCACATACATTCATAATATCTCGCTTCATAGAATCTGTAAATATTTGTGTAAATGCACCATATACATTATACATATCAGTTATAGGTTCTTTTACTAAATATCTTGATTCTTCATTTTCAAATAAAAGCTTATAAGCATCAATAGGAGTAGTTGCAGCTATTTTTACTTTACCAAATCCATTATCATAAGATACATTCATACATTGTTTTACCCAATCTCCTAATTTCCTACTTGTATTTTCATAAGAACAATCAAATTGAGTATTTTTAAGTTTTTGTATAAATTTTACAGTATCTTCAATAGAATTCATTATAGTGTTAACAGGCTTAAAATTAATAGCTGTTTCTGGCTCTAAAGGAGCACAACTAAGTTGATCTGGAGAAAATACACATAAATTAGTACAGACATTATCCAGAGCACCCGCAAACATTTTTACAACAGGTTTACGAACATCTAAACCATATACCATTCCAACTACTTGAGAATGATTATCAACAACTAAATCATCAGGTAATACAGCTTGGACTACAACTCTATTATAAATATTAACAGGATTATCTTCATTTAAAGCTAATTGATCTGGTAATTTTACTTGAACTCTAAAATCATCTGTATATTTTTGCATCCTTTCTAGAAAAGGTTCTACATATGCTGCTGTAGGAAAATACTCTTTACCTTTAATTGTAGTAGCATTTCCTTTAAGTAATTCATTTAGTGTAATTTCCAAAATATTAATTAGATTATTTCATTATTAATTATATATATCTTATTTCTAAACATTTTCAAAAGTACCTCTAATAAGATTATCACCTATAAATAAATCATAAGACATTCCATAAGAATTACGACTATAATTATAATTAGAATAGTCAGAAGCTCCAAATAAGCTTAATACATTCCTATAAGTAAGTTTTTTACAACTACTAAGAGAATTAGAATGTAAATCCCCCTTAATAAAATGAATATTATCACCATAGATATGCTTAGAATCTAACCATTCATATAGCATAATTTTAGTTTTATCATTTAAATCAAGAGGCATAGGTTTTTTCATAAATTGTGCATCTTTACCATGGGTACATATAAATTTATTACCATTTATTTCTAAAACACCATAAAATTCTTCCCATAACACTGTTTCTACTTCAGGAAATACAGTATTTATAGTTCCAAATAAAGCTTTATTACATATATACTCATAATTTCCTGCATGATTACCACAAGGTACAGAATATATAGATAACCTAGTATTAAAATTAGTTAATAAAGATTGTACAAACCACTTTAATATGCTTATAAAGTTATTTGCTTGTTCTCTAGGATCCATATTTTCTGGCATATCATGATCAAGTCTAGCAGTCTTACCATATATTCCACAACAATCTATATTATCCCCTAATAAGATTAAGTTTATTTGTTTATAAGGTCCAATTTCTGATAGTTTAGATAATATTTCTTTAAGTCTTCTAATTATTTCATCAATATTGTAGTTTACATTTTCTCCATAAAGAGGAGCAGAATTTACAGATGCTCCTATATGCATATCTGCTAAATAAAGATTTATTATATTACCATTATCTACTTTATTTTGAACTTTAAATGGGGATATAGAATTTAAATTAACAGTAAATTGAGAATTTTTTAATTGATTTTTTAAATCAATATTTTCCTGAGCATATTGCTTTAATAATTTCTCAGTGTTTTTAATTTGGTCCTCTTCTGCTTTACGCAAGAAGCTATTTTCTTTTTCCCTAAGCTGTATCTCTCTAAGTTCATTTTCACTTAATTCCTCAAACATATGAGGTGCAAATGGAGCTGAAGCTTTAGTAATATTAAAAGCTCTTAAAATTCTCTTAAAGTCTACAAGAGAAAGGTCCACAAAATGTCTTGAAATTACTCTCTGAGTTAAAGAATCACCATAGTAAGAATAAAGTCTATGAATAGTATTCATTTCTTCTCTAGTAAGTTTGCCAGATAGAGGAGCTTTATTCTTTCTAAATATCTGATAACTATAGAAATTAATTTTTCCATCTTCACCTCTAATTATAGATGTTTCTGCCTTATCATCTGTATCTAACGATTCTGTAATAACTTCTTTATTTTGTTTTCTTAATATTTTACGTCTTTCTTTAGAAGTTA
>ERZ1034897.337-NODE-337-length-24670-cov-3.754621_pt1 | contig 24670 bp, 16 predicted proteins | sample MGYA00520629_ERZ1034897 | MGnify/ENA primary metagenome ERZ1034897 (study PRJEB33766, sample SAMN09781789) | gut metagenome | biome: gut microbiome | host: Homo sapiens | place: Madagascar | study: EMG produced TPA metagenomics assembly of the PRJNA485056 data set...
GCTTCAATTCACGAGTTAGTCTCTTGACAACCGTAAGCGGATCTCCGTCAACGAACTTATAGCTAACGCTTCCCCTGACGCCCATCTCTTCGATAATGGTTTCGAAATACTCGGTCTCAGTCACTTTTCCATTCGAGACAATCAGATGGCGTTTCCGCTTCTCTCGACCCTGCTTCCTTCGGCCCCTTTCAAGGCCGCGCCTCTTCGACCTAGTCATGTGCCTCAACGCCTTCCTGCATATACTCAGCAAAGAGCTGATGGAAGTTAGGGTTAGGCAATGAAACGTACACGCCGTTCATATAATTGCGCCCCAGATTCTCACCCGAGCGGGGACTGTACTCCATGGCCGAAATAAGTTGAGAGGCCCCATCCGCGCCCTTTTCAACAAACCAGACCTGGTCACGCTCAAGAACGTCATCAAGAGGGCTTGTGCGTGTCATTAGACTGACGTCATGCGTCGAAAAAATCAGCTGAGCTCCGTGGGGATTAGTGGCTTTATCAGCGAACAGGTCCACAAAATCCCGCAGCAGCGAGGGATGGAGACTCAAATCCAACTCGTCGATAAGCGTTACGGCCCCTTCTCGGAGAGAGCGAAGGGCTACCGAGAAGAAGGCGAGAGCGGCCTTTGTTCCATCCGATTCCTGGCCAGAACTAAACCAGCGACCACCATCTGCTCCCTTATGATGGAAAAAGAGATCATATGCAAACGACCACTTAAACTCCTCCGACATTTGACGGCGAATATCCTCGGGGAGATCACTCTGCCCAGCGAACGGGTCCTTAAACCCAATCACACCCTCAGATTGGCGCATATCCAAATCGTCAATTCCAACATCCGCGAACTTCAAAAGGTTCGCCAACATCTTTGCCTTCGCCTCGTCATCTAAGAACAGCTTCTTAATATTTGTCATCTCAATGAGATAACTGGGCGCATTATAAAAAGCAATTCCATCCGTTAAAGCAGAATAAATGGGGCGAATAGCCTCATTTCCAGCAGCCGCCGCCACAGAAAGAAGCAGGGAGTTCTTTCGCGTAATGTTCCAAAGCGGCTTTTTCGGCCCCAAAAAAGACCCGCCGAACTTAACTGTCTGCTTACCATCCTCCAGAACGCGATCAAAAAGAAGCGAGGGCTGTTTCGAATAGTAGACAATCAAATTCTCATATGTCACTTCGCGTTTATTAACACCAAATGAGTATTCGAACTTACTCCCAGGGCCATCGAATTCAATGGAAAACTCGCTCTCGAGATTAGGAGAGGCAGAGTCGAGCAAAAAGGGCGTTATCGGAATAGAAGATTGATCATTGCCTGATGCGTAGCTGTTATGCACAAACGACGAAACAAAGCCAAGCGCATCGAGAAAATTGGACTTTCCAGCCGCGTTGCTTCCATATACCGCGGCAACACGAACGGGACCCTCTTCCTTTTTTCCTGAAATGGGCTCAAAGGAAAACTGCTGAGAATCGCGAAAACTGCGAAAATTGCTGAATGAGAAATTAAGGAGCACCCTTGTCGCCTCCCCGACCATTCACACGCGTTACAAACAAGCTCCTACATAGGAACACTGAACTAGTATTCTGATTCTATTAGCAAGATTTGTCCATTGTTTGCATTATGGGCCGATAAAACGAATGAATGCAGCCTTCACATAAGCGAATCAGTGAAACTGTGCGCATTGGTCATTTATATCAAAGGCCTCGTCTGGTCAGAAAGATCGAACCACTCCGCATCACCGGCGCGCAGGACAATGTCACCAGCTTTCCAGCCCAACCCTCACGATTAAGAAATTCCAAGACATCGCCGGCAAGTCACGGTCCATCGACATCGAATTGTAGCTGGCGTTTGGATAGAGCCCTTATTCCGCCTCTTCAATTGTCTGAACGCACTCTTTCAGTTCGAGCAGCCTGCTCTCTAACCAGATATACATAATCAAGACTATGGCTATTGCCGAACCAGCCAAGATAATGCCCCCGGCTGGCAGCACGGCTTGACGGACGTATAAACCCATCAAAGAGAGTAGCAGGCCCAGAAACCCGGTTACGGTCAGGTTTCGCTTGCGTGCCGTTTCGATGCAGTTTGCAAGCTGTTTCGCTTTCCCAGCAGTGGACAATTCTATATTTTCAGTTCCACCAAGTGAAATTACGTCATCACATAACAGGCTGTAAACGGAAGCCACATCAAAGTCCCCGCAGCACCCTCTCAGCTCCATATAATGTGCCAAGTAGCGCGACCCATACACCCAGCGTTTCTTACCAATAAGACCATTGCAGTCCACTTTGCACCTCTCATCTATGTTGCGTGACCCGGAAACAGGCAATCGAGCTGTCCTACAGCGCAAGCCAGCTTGTCCAGCACGATGGAATACGCAGCGGGACGGTTGCCTACGACGTAGTGCACGTGAAGATGCCCCCGATGAGGCCACAGCCTCCCGCGACGATGATGCTGTGCGAGAAGAAGGCTTCAGCCATACTTACTCAACCCAGCAAATATGGACCCTAATTCAGCCAATTCCGCCATATCCCGACACAGGTTAACGGAATACGTCCGGTCAACGCTCACGAGCTTCTTAGCCCAGATAAGGGTCATCAGTTCCTGTGGTCACATCACTCACAGTCCTCGCTGAAGTACCTAGTGAGGACTGTGAGTGAGTTATCTTTGATCCACCAACGCAGTCCAAGAAATGGGAGGCAGTTCAGCCCCGCTACTCCTTTCCCTGAATTTCACTCTCCTCTCCCAGAGGCTCATCGATATTTGAGGGCGCGCATAGAAGCAAGAGATAGTCGACGCAGCTCTTGAACTGCTTGGCATCAGAGACGCTCATACCCAAGGCTAGAATAGGCACATGGCTAGAAATGGCGACCGAGAAGAAGTGGACCGCAAGATAGAGAATAGTAACGAGCACGAGCAGCACTAAGACAACATCCCACAGGCATTGCACCCCGAGTTGAGCAAGGATAGCTTCATCGAATAGGGAGCTCTGCGCCACATACACAACAATTGCTACCAATGTAATCGACAGCACGTTAATTAGAGCCCTCCGTGTTTCCATGGACTTCTTCTCAACAGATTCAACATGAGCTTCAAGACAGCCGCTAACCATCGTCAGCGTTTTTATTGAGTCAACCCCGAGCAGATCGAGCTTGCCATTAATCGCACTTCTCACCATAGATTGTTGACTTTCGATACTGGACTCGCAGTCAGACAGAGTCAATCTCCAAGTCTTATAGAGCAGTCTTGTCAATTCGTCCATTGTGACGCTTCCATCTTCCTTCTCATTTCAAGCGCTTATCGTTAAACATCTCCTTTGCAGACCACGGGCCAGGAGCAAGACAGAAGGCTTGGTCAACCCCTCGGCGCGACCCATTGATAGCTTCGTTCGTTGGTCTGCGTACCCGGCATTATCTATCCGACGCTAGCAACCCTGCTTGTCGCGAATTAATACACAGACAACAGCAATGTGACGAATCCGTTGGCGCACGCAAAAATCTCTCGCGAACACAAGATGCGCTGAGATAAACCAACGCTTTGTGCGTGGCCTAATTACAGGACAGCAATTCCAATATCGAAAGCAATCGGAGATAGTGACCACATCTATAACCGAGCGCGATCAAAACCAGCTAAATTCAGAGACCTGAGGCGACTTCAAAGCCTGAACACACCCCAAGATTTCCCAAAGTATCGAAAGCTAGCCAGCACACTGAGACACCGTTGTTAGATAGCCCTTTTGGGATACAAGGAGTCATCTATGCCCAAAAGGGCACTCACTAAACCCAATGCTTTGCCAGCCCATCATTCAGCCGAGCCACGGGCTCTTCACCGGCGACCATGTCATATATATTGCTTGCGAACACGATGTCATGCAGAGCAATACCCACGTTGTACGCAATAATCCTCTGGGAATTCGAGTCGCGACCACTCGCACGTCCAATCAAAACGTCAGACATCTCCACAAGCTTGCTCTTAAACTGCGGGTAATAGCCAAACGAGGCCACGTGACCTTCATCGTCACACACAATCTTGTCAAACGCAAGGTCGCACTTTTTGAAGCCCCTCGTATGAACGGGGACGAGAAGGCTGCCAGGGGCGAAGTCGTCAGGAGAGCAGAAGTCCCGAGTAGCCACAGTCACGCAGCTCACCATCACCTGGCTCCCCCTAGCAAGTTCAGATGCGCTATCCACGTAGTGGAAATGAAGCCGATCATAGCCCTCAAAGCGCCTCGCGAACTCGAGGTGCTGCTCCTTGTACCTCAGAAGGCCGACCTCAAGCTCGCAACCGGGGAAGGCGGAAGCTACACATAGCAAGGTTGTCGTCGCCGTATTACCAAGCCCCATAAGGCCAAGACGGTCGAAACCGGGAACGGCAAGCTGCCGTATGGCTTGGGCGGCGACCGCCCCAGTACGCATCGCCGTAATCCAGTCACCATCTAGCAGGGCAAGGCATTCGCCGGTCTTAGAGTCATAGAGTAGAATCTCCGAGGAAAGCGCCGGCACTCGGTGGGGATAGCGGGAGACAACCTTGACGCCCCCACGCTCAATGAAATCAACGAAGCAGGGCATTGTGTTTACGAAGGTGCCGTCGAGGGTATCTGCGGGACGAATCGACGTCTTTGGGGGTAGTTGAGCTCCGCTTTTGTTGAGCAGGCCCTCCTCAACCCAGTCAATGCAAACGGCAGGATCGATGCCAAGTCCTTTAATGTCATCGAAATCGATTAGCTTCATTTCACCCCTTCGTGATATGCCCCAAAGCCCTTACTCAGCAGCTTTGCCCATGAGTCCTTCAAGCACGTCATGCGCAGGCCCGCAATCCAACCCATCATGCGAGACATGCTGGAATCGGCCCTTGATGTCATTGGGGAGCTCAAGGTAATCCCCATAGGGGCTGCGGAGGAAGCGGTCGTAGTTGGCAGGGGCCTTGAGCTGCGACTTCTCAAACACCAGGCTAACGGTAGGCAACACGTCCTCAAGCGCATACGTCTGGCGCTTCTGGATGCTCGTCATGTTGTCTGGGCTCCAGACAATCGCCTTCGCATGATCACGATCGCAAACGAGACCCTCCTTCCTTGCCTTTTCCAGCGCGGCATCAAAGTAGCCAGCAACCATGCCAGCCCGCGTGTCATCCCCCGTAAGGCACGGCTCTTCCTCACGCCAGAACTCTAGCGAATCGTCCGTGTCCATCTTTTCAACCATCTCATCGCGCAACGCGCGCATACCAGACGCGGACGCGTCCTTAGCGCTTGGAGCCCAGTCAACGATGAAGAGGTCTAGGAAGCACGGAATGCTCTGGTCCGCATACCTGAACCTCACCTGTTTACAGTGTGCATAGGCATCGTAGACAACCGTGACAACATACCTGTCATCACCCTCGACAAGCGCAATGAGCCTGTCCACCTCATCTCTCGGCATGGCAAGGTCTACGTCGTCGTCCCAAGGAATGAAACCACCATGGCGAACGGCGCCAAGCAGCGTCCCGAACATCATCCAGTACTGAAGCGAGTGCTGTTCGCAAAGCGCATCAAACTCGGCAAGCAGCTTCGTGCATCCCAGCTGGAACAGCCTCATTCCACCCGTAGCAGTAGGAAGGGAGCGGAAGAAGCGCTTCTTGGCATCATCAAGGGCCTCACCATCCCTACGGTAGCCCTCCCAGGCAAACATCACCATCTTCTCGTCGTGAGACTTGAGCTCGTTACGCAGGGCGCGAACTTCGCCCAGAAGCTGCGTGCCTACATCCCAGTGGAGCTCGTCGTGAATCTGGCGCGCTTCCGCAGCGGTAAGCATCTGCTCCCGCATCTCGCGAACATCAGCGCCAAGCGCGTCAAGCGTGGCCGAGGAGACCGGAAGGTTCCTCTTCACCGTATCTTTGAGCGACATTCCGGCCTCTTTCCCTCGACTCCCAGAATCTCGTAGTTAGTGCCTGTCACGACCGGCAAGATGGTCGATAGCCCTCTGAATGCCCGTATAAACCCTCGACTCCGCGACCTTAGTTGCGAGCCTCTCGACGGCAAACGCACGTCTCTCTGGCACGCCATAAAGTGGTGTCAGGAAATAGTACGGCTCATCATACGAGGAGAACTTCCTGATTGTCTCGTGGTCGAGACCAGCCTGGATGTTAACGAGCTGTTCGTAGACGCCCGAGTCCTCAAGGTTGTCCTTGATGGCGTCACGGTAGTCGTAGTTGAAGCGACGGGCAATCGTAACATAGAGCTCGTCCATCCCCAGCTCGCTTGCCACCTTGAGGTTGTTGCCCATGCCAAGGAGCATGTCGCGGACCTTGGGAACCGTCCAATCAATCTCCTTGTAGCCAACCCTGTAGTGATAGACGTCAACGGGCACAACGTGGCAACCACCCGCCTTGGCAACGGCACGCAGGAAGAACACAGGGTCCTCGTACCAGTTGAGCTGAGGGAAGCGCACGGAGCCATCGGCAAAGAGGCTCGCGTCATACATAAAGCGAATCCAGCCGTAGTCCGTCCAGACCTCGCTCAGCGCAACGTCGCGCTCCGCAGAGACGTGGTAGAACGACTCGCCAAATGAGAAGTTAGACTTGATCTTGCCCGAGGGCTTCAGAAGCGCCAGGGAGCCACCACACATCAAGGCACCAGTGCGATTCATCGCCTCCATGAGGTCGGTGAACACGTGGTTCGTTGCAAAGCGATCGTCCGGATCGATGAAGATAAGGCGCTTTCCGCGGGCCAGCTCGATTCCCCTGTTGCGAGCGGCGCCCGCGCCACAGTTGAACTGGCTCACGACGCGGACGCGGCCATCTCGAGCGGCAGCCGCCTCCAGGAGCTCGAGCGAGTTGTCCGGAGACCCATCGTTCACGAGAATGACCTCAAAGTCCGAGAAAGACTGCCTCAGAATCGAATCGAGGCACTCCTCGAGGTAGGCACCGGCGTTATAGACGGGCGAAATCACCGTCAGCGCGGGCACAGTGCCCTCCCCCGTGCGCGAGGCATCGAGCGCCGGGACGCCGGCCATGGAAAGATAGTCCTCGCGAAGGGTACAGGCCTTGTCCCAGTCGAGTGCGGAGTACGCCTTGCGGACGGAAGACCAAACGCCGAGGAGCTCGCCAAGCAGAAGCTTCTTTACCTCGTATGAGGCTTCCGAGCCCATGAGCTCGTTCGCCATCTCCTTGGCGCCCTCGATGGACGCTCGGAAACCCTCGTCATCGTTTCGCACCTCGGAGCAGAGCATGGAAGCCCAATTGACGGGCAGAGCGCCAAGTTCATCGGAGTTGCGCACAACGAGCTCGCGAAGGACCAGGGACACGAGCGTCTGGGGTACATCGGTAGAGGCGCCGCCGAGGCCAATGGCAAACGTGCCCTCCCCGCACCAAAAACCGCCCTCGTCGGCAGCCTTTGCCGCCGCTGCAAGGTCAGCATCGGCGACATTCAGGCCGACTACCGACACGCGCTCGCCACGGCAGGCGCTCGCGTCAAGCTGAGCCACGAGTCGCTGGCCAATGAGGTCGGCATCGCTATGAAGTCTGCCCATGTCCTCGTTCTCGTTCTTGAGCTCGAACACGATGGCCTCGGATGCAGGAGAGACCACAAACACCTCGTCCTGGCCAGAGAGACCATCGAGCAGGGACGCAATGGCAACCTTGGCATCGGGCACGGAGAGCTCATTGACGCAGGCGATGACCGTACGCTCAGGATTGCGAGGGCCGTACTGGCTAAGGAAGTACTCCTCGGGCTCATCAATCATCGTGTTGAGGCGCGCAAACGTGCGCTCGTCAAAGCAAGCGGGATCGATGAGGCCAGCCTCACGAATCTTGCCAAACTCCTCGACATAGCGCGGATAGAAGCGCTGCTGAAGCTCTGGGGACAGGCGATTGAGATTCCACAGGTAGCCCTCAAACTGCTGACGAGGAATCCAACGCTTCATGATCTTAAGCTTCTCAGGCTCGCTCTTGGCGTAGCGCCACACCTCGGCGTACTCGTCGCACACACAAAAGAGCTTGTTCTGGTTCTTGACCGAGGAGTTTGCGTTGTCAATGCGGTAGTGGAGGTAACCCTCCTTGAGCAGCATCACCCTAGAGGCAGCATAGAACGCCTTGAAGTAGAAGGCCGTGTCCTGGAACGACGCGCCCGGCGTGGGCAAGAAACGAACGTCATGCTCATTGAGCAGAGACCTCTTGTAGATGCTCGTCCAGATGGCGGGCTGGCACATGAACACGCGGGGATTGTCCATGGGATTGAAGACCTTGCCATAGCTTCCGCAGATGGCGAGGTTCTCTACCAAGGTATCCTTGGCAGGATCTTGACCCGTAACGTGCGCACGGTAGTTCGAGCGGACGATGTCCAGGTCGTCTTTCTTGGCCGTCTTGTAGAGCTTCTCGAACATGTCGATGACGGCAAAGTCATCCGACTCCACGATGCCGACGTACTCGCCACGGGCGGTGTCGATGCCCCTGTTCATGGAATCGCCGTAGCCGCTATTGGGCTTATCAATGACAACGATGCGCTGGTCACGACGCTCGTACTCGCGAATGATTGAGAGCGACGAGTCCGTTGAGCCATCGTTAATGCAGATGACCTCGATATCCTCAAGCGTCTGATTCACGAGGCCATCAAGGCACTGACGAAGGTAACGCTCGACATTGCATATGGGAACAAGGATTGAGACCTTTGGAGCCTGCATCAAGAACCTATCCTCCGTTATTGGAAACAATATGTTCTTAATACTATCATCTGCAAACAGGCATCCATATTTATACTGTTGCCACCCATTGTTGCCGACGCCTCACTCAACGAGGAGATTGATTTGTTTCCCCTGCTTCCGTTCCTCACAGCGTTGATCGTTCTGTTTGTTCCCGGTTTTATTGCAGCCATTCAATGGATGCGAAGCCCCTTTACGGCCTTGGCTTGCGCTCCTGGGATCAGCATCTTCCTATATTCGGCAGTTGGAATAGTTTTTTCGCTCCTCAATATCGGCGTCAATGCCAGCATTCTTTTGCTAACTTCTCTCGCAATCTCATTTGTCTCATTTTTGATTGGCATTCCACTCAAGGACGGAGTCATATTTGATACAACGCAATGCAGACGAGATTTTGCTCTCTTCGGTTTTTGCTTGTTGATTGGCTTTATCTTCTCCTATTACTTTTACTCTCACGGTTTAGATAGCTGGTCATTCATAACACAGTCGGAAGATAACGTTCGCCACTACGCCTATCTTCGCAGTCTTATGAATTCGTCTGATTGGTCGACACTCCACGTCTCAGCCTATGGCATCGGAATTGAAAACAACGGACCTTATACCACGACAAATGGATTTTATCCCTTAGGTTGGCATATCGTTTCCGCACTAACGTGCCTGTTCTCAGGCGCCAACATGGGTACCGGCACTAACGTTGTCAACCTTGCTTTTACCGGTGCAGTGTTGCCGGCATCAACTTGTCTTCTACTGAAGGCAATCTTTCCAAAGGATCGTTACCGTCTCATATCACTTGGAGCGTTTCTCTCGCTTAGTACGTATGGGTCGCCCTGGGCGCTCCTTGCCGTCTGGCCCCTTTTTCCCAATCTTGCCTCCGCCTGCCTCGTTCCCTCGGCAGCTGCGCTTTTCATCCTCGCAACAAAGGAGGAAACGAGCAATCGACCAGCCACGCTCTGCCTATTTATAGTTGAGTGTGGGGGCGTTACCGTTACCCAGCCAAACGGAATCTTCACCTGTGCTGTTTTCCTGATTCCCTACTTCATCGTCACAGCAGGAAGTTGGACACAACATCTTTTATCTCATCTCGAGAACAGCCACTTCCGCAGCACTCACTTTTCGATAGCGCTCATCAGTCTATTCGTCTCCATTATTTGGACGGCGCTATATGTCCTGCCCCCGCTCCGCGGGGTGACTTCCTACTACTGGTCCCCCATATCTTCAATTTGGCAAGCAATCGTTGATGTCATCCTAGTTGCCTATCCACTTCAGCCGGCCCAGCTTCCTCTGGCCGCAATACTGGCCATTGGATGCGCCGCACTTGTCAAGCACCCGAAAAAACGCTGGCTTTTCGGGTCCTATCTGCTCGGCGCTCTCCTCTTTGTTGTAGCATCCGGCTTTGGAGATAACCTGGCTAAGCATCTTTTCACCGGATTCTGGTACACAGACCCATATCGCATTGCGGGGGTTCTGAGCCTCTGCTCGATTCCAGTTGCATACCTCGGGAGCAAAACGGTTGCTATTAGGCTGAGTCTGCTGCTCGAAAAGTGCAACAGCTTTAAAGCTCATTCTTTTCGCTCGGCGATTCGCTGTCTTCAAATCGCCCTCCTTCTCCTCTTTATTGTCCCATCCTTTGAAATCAGGGGGTGGCTCAGCGTCATAACGCCATTTACTCAGTCAACCCTAAATCTCAATGGATTTACTCGACAGGGCGAGGGCGCCATTCTCACCGAAGAGAAGCGAGCCTTCTTGGATAAGGTTTACTCGATTACTGGTCCCGACGCCCTAATTGCAAATAATCCATTCGATGGAAGCTGTTTTGCCCTCTCTCAAGACAACCTCAATCTTTTGTATCGAAATGATGCAAGCTATACAGATGACTCGAATGAAACTTGGGCCCGCATCCTAAGAAGAGGCCTATGTGATATCGCGGATAGCAGCCTAGTCGCAACCACAGCGCATGATCACAGCCTTCAATATGTTCTCCTGCTTGGAGAGCCTAACGATGTAATGGCCGCATGGTACCCACAGTACAAGCCTTCTCAGTGGCAGGGAATTACAGCCATCGACGAAAGCACGCCGGGATTCAATCTGATTCTTTCCGAAGGCAATATGTGCCTGTATAGAATTATTGCTTAAGAAATCCCTCTGAGCCGTTGTTTCGAGCTCCACCCATGCACAACCAAGACGCGCGCAGCTCGAAACCGAGTTGTGCGCGTCTAATGGACCTGGGTAGACTAAAAGCTTTTCTCAACCAACGCCGCAGTTGACGCCCAGCCGCATCGTTCTCTCACTTTTTTCGAGAAGCGCAGAGACTGAATATGCCGCAGAGTAGCGTCGTCCGCCAGCCCGACCACGGCTTCGATAATAGAGCGAGATTCCAGGGATCCAATAACCGTCCCGTACGTTTCGTCGGGAATTAGCTCTTGAACCCCTCCCACATCAGTCACGACAGCGGGGCAGCCGCAAGCCGCAGCTTCAAGAAGCGTCGTAGAAAAACCCTCTGATCGCGTGGGCAGACACATCACGTCGGCATTTTGGAAAAGCGCTGACGTGTCTTGTCTAGTCAGTCGGCCAACATAGTGAAGATTGGCACTTTGGGCAGCACGGATCTCATCCTCCAGCGGGCCGCTCCCCGCCAGCACAAACACAACGCCTCTCTCCAGGAGGTCACGCGACCGGCTCGCCTCTATGATTTGTAGCACGCCCTTCTCAGGTATCAGCCGGCCAACAAACGCCACAAGCAATGTGTCATCGCGCAACCCAAGCTCGCGACGAAAATCTCTTCCACTTGAGCATGCAACATACTCGTCCGCGTCAATTGAATTGGGAATGACGCCTTCGGCCTCGATGCCAAACGTCTTAAGCCATTCGATGCTCTTGGCCGAAATCCCATAGTAGGAAGCACCATAGCGTTTACCGTATGCGGTTATAGCCCTCTCGTAGGCACGTACGATCGGATCAAGAATGCGATTACTGAATGAGAGCCATGCTGAACCGTGGTCCAGAACTATAGGTTTCAGCCCCTTAGAGCGCGCATATCGCATTCCCATGAGCGAATGAGGATAGAAACGAGCATTGACAAGAACCCCATCCACATCGCAACGAGACAGCCATTTCTTTAATTCGCGACTCTTTGAGTTGCGCTTCAGCATGGGAAAGCGACCATCGACAAAAGAATGACAGGGGAACCTGAGCACCGTAACCCCATCATCATCCTCTACGCCCACTCCAATGCCATTCGTATCGTTGGTGACCACCAGAACGGAATCCCCACGCTTTACAAGAGCGTGGGAAAGATTATAGGTAAAGTTCTCAATCCCACCAAGATGGGGCGGGTACTGAGCGGAAAAGATTGCATACGATGACGAGGTCCCCACGCTACTCATCAGACTCCCAAATCTCGCCATTACCGAAGTCAATCAAGAGAGGCAGATGAGTATGCCTGTCTTCTGGGGCAGGTATTGTTTCCCAATCGCCATACATGACCGTAAGGTATTTTTCAACCCGTCTAGGAACCGGATATAGTTTTCCTTCAAAGCTCGCCTTGGCTGTCGGGAGAATGTCATCCACCGGCACCTGATCCATGTTGGGCCAAGCCAACGTCAAACATTCATCGCTTATAGCTCCGATGCTTGGATCAGGAATGGAGCTGTTAAATTCACGCTGGTACTTATGGGGGTCTTTAGTACCAGCCCTTTCAATGGCATGCAGAAGCTTGCAGCCAATCTTTTCAATACTGCCCAGCGCACCTTTGTGCGGAACGGTAATCGTATCTGAATGATAGAGATATGACCCGCGTTGAGCACGAGATGCGCGGCTAATTTGCTTAGAACGCAGCTTCTGGTCCTCGTACAGGTAGTCATAAGGAAAGATGTCTACGAATATGCCCATTAACGAACCAGCATCTCTCCCCTCTTGGTTTTCAAATCGCGTTCCGTCCTTGTAGACCTTTGCAAACATCGCCGCATAGCCATCGGTATTGTCAGAAGTATGGAGCGAGAAGCCTTCTGGGAGCTCTTCCGTTGCGAGCTCACAAAACCGATCATAGTCAGAGCGCAACATACCTATATCAATATCATCGTCCCAAGGGATGAAGCCCTCGTGCCGCATGGCCCCAAGACATGTACCACCATCGAGCCACCAAGTAATGCCGTTTGCTTCGCACACCACGGCAACGGCATCGAGAATGGAAAGCTCTTCTCTTTTCAGACGCAAAAAAGCATCTTCGACGTTCATATTCAATTCCATTCATCTAAAAAAGAGTAGCCGGATAAGTTTTGACGGGATGAAACAGAGCATAGCGAGACTCGGAATGGGCGCAGCACTCACTCCATCTTTCTTCCCGGCTAGCTCGCAACCAACAAGATACAAAATCGTATTGTTAATTTTGCCCGTAATGGATTTAGACATCTCAATTGCCAATGCCATATTTTTAAGGCATCCAATGGTGTTTCTTACGGCAAGCTCCCGCGCATGATTTGTATAGCCATCTGGAAGGTACTCGCCAAATTGCAGCGCGTCTGGGACAATTACGAGGTCGTAGTTCTTAGCAATCGAGTGAATATAGTAACCCTCAGAGATAAACTTCTCGCCATCGGCAACCGGAGAGGGGTACTCTCGCATAAGCTCCGTTCGGTAAACATGCAAGGCATCCCCAGAGTAGTGATACTTCTCATAGAGATCCCACGCATTACAACGGGCAATATGCGGCATCACCGGAGAACTTGTAAGGTGACCGTTTCTAACGATTGCTCTCGGACAAATCAATCCTGCCAAAGAAGCATCGTCCTTTTCTCTTTCCCAGTACGCTGAGAATGTCTCGATTGCCTTCGGGCCAAGCCAATCATCTGAATCTACGCACATAAACATCGGCTCTGTCGCAATTGATGCAGCCAGGTTCATAGCCCTCTGTTTGCCTCCGTTTTCCACGGCCAAATACTTGATAACAAAGGGAGAAATATCAATGAACGACTGAATCAAAGACTCCGTATCGTCATCAGAGCCATCATCCACAACTAGCCACTCAAAGTCTTTATTCGTCTGCGCCATCAAACTCTCAAATAGGCGCGGCAAACAATACGCTCGATTGTAGGTTGGCGTAAACACACAGAACTGTGGCACGTTGCTCTCCGTCTTCAAGGACAATTTGTCTGTTATTTCACTTTGGCAGTAAGATTCAGGGTATTGAATCCTCCTGCGAAAGAGATTTTGATGAAGTTCTCAGTCGTTGTTCCAGTATACAATTCGGCGCTCTATCTCCGCCGATGTCTGGACTCTATCGCGTCGCAAATATACCCTAATTTTGAGGTCGTTCTTGTAGATGATGGGTCGACTGATTGCTCTCAAGAAATCTGCCTTGAATACGCCAATCGAGATGATAGGTTTCGTTATTTCCAAAGAAAGGAGAATGGGGGAGCTTCGGCGGCACGAAACGACGGAATCGAGCTCTCGTCTGGTTCCTACATTCTATTTGTCGACAATGACGATTGGATTGCTGGAGAGTCGACCCTAAGTGAACTAGACAGCGCAATATATTTATATAATGAACCTGACATCATCGCATGGCCAATGGGCGAGTATCTCGAAGGCTCAGGATGCATCAATATGCCCTGTGTACCCCTCAGTGACTCGGTAAACGCTCTTTCATATGAATCGGCCGCGCTGGCATTGCTAAAGAATAACAACCTGTATTCATCGGCAAGCGGCAAAGTTGTGAAGCGAGAACTCGTCACAAATCACAACATTCGGTTTAACACCAATTTGAGACATAATGAGGATAGCGATTGGACTCTGCATCTGCTTTATTATGCAAATTCAATCTGTTGGATTGATACTAGCCACTACGTATACAGAAGAAATTCTCTGGTATCGGCCAGCAGTAAAGCGTCCAGCGAAATCGTAGCCGCATCGCTCCGCTCAATCATTGATGGTCATCTTGATTTCTTAGCAAAGAAGACAATAGATGAAGCGCACGCAAATGTGTCTAACAACTATGTTGCTTATCTCTATCTCCTTTTGCTCGCAAACATCTTCTTGCTTCCCAGGAATGATCGTAGAAAAGAAATGATCATGCGGCAGAAGAATCATCGATGGCTGCTTTCCTACGATGCTCAAACCCGCGTAAAACTGGCAAGATTAGTTAACGCGCTATTTGGAATTAACGCTTTAGGTATTCTTCTGTCTACCGCAATGAGGCGAGAGAAGCTACGCCTGGCAAAATAGAGATTGGTACACAATTTGGCAGAAAAACTATCACTAAAGAAAAATATAATATGGAATTCCATTGGCTCGGTCACCAGACTTGGATGCAACTACCTCATTACGATTGCTGTGGTGCGTTTTTCCCACGGCTTTGACGCAGCAGGTGGACTTGCCTTAGCCATGTCAATCTCGAGCCTTGTGGCACCTCTTGCCGAATTTAGACTTCGCACCATTCAGGTTACCGACGTAGACAACGAATCAAGCGCTGGTGAGTATATAGGACTGCGTTTGGCAACTACGCTGTTCGCTTTCATCGTTGGCGTTGCTTACTCTTTTCTAACATGCAGCTTGGAATCTCTGCCCGTCATTGTGCTCTATCTTATCTCGACAATGGTTGTTAACGTTATTGAGGGATTTCATGCTATCGATCAGAAAAATATGCGAATGGACTATATAGGCATTTCGTATATTCTCCAGGGAGTCAGCAATTTGACTCTTTTTGCGGCGGTTCTAGCTATGTCGAACTCTCTTGAATTGGCTGTTGCCACCATAGCAATCGCTGACATCGCAATCTGCATACTATTTGATAGAAAAGAAGCGGGTTCTTTCGGCCCAATCGTAATTACCTTTGACTTTAAAAAGACAATCAAAGTGCTTGCATCCCTATGCCCGCTTGTAATAGCACAGATATGCAGCAGTGCCGTACTAACAGCACCAAAACAGTATCTTGCCGCTACCTACGGTGCGGCCGCTCTGGGCATTTACTCGTCAGTAGCATCGCCGGCAACCATAGTCCAGATGGGAGCAAGCTATATTTACAGTCCTCTTCTGGGCGAGTTTGCCACCAGGTTTCACGAAGACAAGAAGCGCGGCATCAAACTTCTCAAAAAAGCCTCGCTCTATATTGCTCTCCTCGCGCTAGCCCTATCAGCGCTTCTGATTGTATTCGCCAATCCGATCTTAAGACTATTATTTGGAAGCGACATTGTCGCCTACAGCAATTTGATGGGACTAGCACTGCTGTGCACTTTTCTGACAGCCTACGCTTGGTTTTTTAACGATTTGCTACTATCAATTCGAGATTTCCGAGGTAGCTTTGCTGGTAACGTTGCGTCCTCAGTTGCATCCGTAGCCCTCACAGGCATTACGGTTTCTTCGTTCGGCATGAACGGCGTAAGCATTACAGGTTCGCTATCGTATGGACTGGCGTTAGTAATCATGCTTGTATTCTTTGTGTTTGACTACCGCAATCTCGGCCATTAGCAAAAACCGGGACGCATCCAAACCGCGAGAAAGCACAATCTATCAGGCGTGTCCCTCGCCCCCACCAACGCTCAAGAAAATAGCGCTGTATCATAAACCTCGAGCGCAACGCGCGTGACCGATACCACAAGCGCGGCGTAGCCAATATAGTCATGACAATTATCATGCAACGCTCTTCGTGCAGGAACCTCGCGCTCGCCTGCGTCGACCGCCGCAGAACCTATGACCTGTTGAGGCCGCCAGTGCGACGTGTCGCAATCGGAACGATGTCTAGCTCTTCTCGTCAATCTTTATCGACGCCAGGTGCGAACTTCGGCTACGAACAATACCCTCCCCGAGGAGCTAGAAGAGATCGAGAGGACGCTCAGGGTTGTGGGCAAGGCGTTCGGCAGGAAGAGGGGATGGGACGTACCCGAATTTCGACTTAACCCAAAGGGATGTCCCCGCATCACTTTTCGCGACGCAACTCAAACCATCATTGTCAGCAACTAAGGATTCGCTAAAGCGAGGCACTAGGTTCCCAAGCACCGCTTTCTCCAACGTAGAATTGGCCAATCCATTGATTAGTGGCCATTTTTCCGTTGTTAAGAAGATAGTAGTTCCCAATCCAACAAGACCGCCGCATGGCTCCAGATGTATCGAGCCAATACCACGAGTTTCCATCAAGCAGCCAGCCTGTTTGCATAGCACCAGAATTAGCGAAGTAATACCAGTTGGAACCTATACACCTCCATCCAACTGCCATAGCACCGGATACGTCAAACCAATACCACTGACCGTTGATATAGCTCCAGCCCATTGCCATGGCACCAGAGGAGTCCAGGTAATACCAAACTCCTCCCATAGATTTCCAGCCAACGGCCATCTTACCGTCAGCGCCAAACCAATACCACGTATTTCCGAGCTTCAGCCAGCCAGTTACTGCTTGACCATTGTTGGTAATGAAGTACCAGTCTCCCCCAAGCTGATTCCATCCAGGACGGGAGCTGGCGTAACCAAGCCATACGCCACTCGAAGAAAAGAACGAATACGTTCCGTTGATAAGAACAAGCCCCGTTACCATAGCACCGGAGTCATTAAGCCAGTACCACTGACCGTCCGCATAAATCCAACCTGTTTGCATGATCCCATCATCGGTGAAGTGGTACCAGGAACCATCGATATACTGCCAGCCCGATACCCTAAGGGCATTGTCTCCGACATACGAATAGTTAGCCCCCAGTGCAATCCAGGCATTCCGTAATGATTGCGGGGCATTGTCAAAGTAGGCATATCCATTTCCAACCGATTGCCAGCCGCTAAGGTTATTGGCAGCCCTGTTGTTTTCAAATGCTTCATAACAACCCGTGTAATGGTTGTGAATGATTGACAAGCCCGAAGGCTCCATATTGGTCTTGATTCCATTAGAGCTGAGCTCCGCAACGAAAGCCGGGATTCCTGCACCGCTCAATTCTTCAGAGTTATAGAACAGGCAGCCAAGATCCTGTATGGCTTTAAGTGGTTGATCCCACAACCACTCATATCCACCTGTCTGATAGACGATGTCTGGAGACAACGCCATAACGTATCCGTAGGTATTTGCCTCATTGACGCCATGGTGTCCCAGTTTCATAAAGTCGACGCGCCCCAGCGTCTGAGCAAGGCGGTCCTCATCACCGTCCGTGTTACAAATATCTCCCGCCAGGTACGCAACCTTCCCGTTGGACGTCACCTTAACGCCAAGAGAGATGTGATTCGCATCCGACGTGCCTTCGGTCTCATAAGATGGATCTGTGTTTACAAGCTCAATATGCGAGCATCCAAAATCAAACTCCGGCCGACACACATTCGAGCCAGGCGCAGGATCCTCTGGGGCATTCTCGTCGAAATCGAGATGGAGATCGGCACCCACCTCCTCGGCGGCACTTACAAGGTTGTCGTAGACATACTGGTTGTCCCACAAGCCCCATGACGAGGCTAGATAGCTATCGCTGTACCGGGGCGTGTAGACCTTGCATGGTTTGTACTTTCGGATGATCATTCCAGCAGTACCAATGTGATCACTGTGGGGATGCGTACCGATATAGAAATCGAAATTGTCCTCAGTCACTCCAAGGGAATCGAGATAAGAGAGGACCTCATCCTCAACTCCGCATCCTATCGTTGTCCCTGGCCTATACGGGTATCTGGGGTCAGAACCATCCGGATAATCGTTGCTCTCACCAGAGTCGACCATCCCAAAGCGTCCGTTACTCTCAACAACGATGGCGTCGCTTCCAATGAGCGAAAGGACGTGGATCCTCGTCACGCCCTCCTCCGCCAGGGCCACCTTCGGGGCAGCCACAAAGGCAATCATCACGCAAGCGATTCCACCAAGAACTGCCGTCATGACACGACGGTGGACAGAGCACGTTGTCTGAGAGCAAACTAAGGACACCAGAAACTCCTTTGCATACACTGATATGCAGAATTATAAATACCATCGTCGCAGTCACGGACCGGGCAACGTCCTTGCATTTTGACCACGCCAAAGCCACAAGTTAGTAGTTCAATTTCTCAATTTACTTGACAAATGCTGAACGCTACTGTTCAATTTCCATAATGAAAATAACGATTTCGAACAACTTAAAGGAGCATCATGCTCGACAAGAAAGCCTTCACCGTTCTCAACGCCCTCAGAGAGACTCCTGGCACCAGCCAGCGAGAGATCGCAGCAGCATCGGGCCTTTCCCTGGGCACCGTCAACGCCGCGATGAAAAACGTCTCCGAGGCAGGGCTCGTACAGAACGCTGCGCTCACTGACGCGGGAATGGCCGCGCTCGCCCCGCACAAGGTCGAAAACGCCATCATCATGGCGGCCGGCCTTTCCTCCCGCTTCGCACCCATCTCATATGAGAAGCCCAAGGGCCTCCTTAAAGTCCGCGGAGAGGTCCTCATCGAGCGCCAGATCGAACAACTCCTCAAAGCAGGCATTACGGATATCACCGTAGTCGTGGGCTACAAGAAGGAGTACTTCTTCTACCTCCGCCAGAAATACGGTGTCACGATCGTCAACAATGACGAATATGCCTCTCGCAACAACAACGGCTCGCTCTATCGGGTTCGTGAAAAGCTCGGCAATACCTACGTCTGCTCCAGCGACGACTACTTTACCGAGAACCCGTTTGAGCCTTATGTCTACAAGGCCTACTACTCCGCACAATACGCCGCGGGAGACACCAAGGAATGGTGCATCACCACGGGTGCTCAGGACCGGATCACCAAGGTCGTTGTCGGGGGCTCAAACTCTTGGTACATGCTCGGACATGTCTACTTTGACCGCGCGTTCTCGAAGCGCTTTGTCGAGATTCTCGAAAGCGAGTACAACAACCCGGAGACCGTCGATAAGCTGTGGGAAGACCTCTACATCGACCACATCAAGGAACTCGACATGACGATGCGCCCCTACCCCGCCGGCGTTATCAACGAGTTTGACTCTCTTGACGAGCTTCGTGCCTTTGACCCGCATTTCCTCGAGAACGTCGACTCTGAAATCTTCGACAACATCACGGAAATCCTTGGGTGCACCAAGGCAGAGATTCATGATGTCTATCCCCTCAAGCAGGGCCTTACAAATCTCAGCTGCCACTTTGCCACCAACGATGGCGAGTATGTCTATCGTCATCCCGGCGTAGGCACCGAGCTCCTCGTTAACCGTCGAAGCGAGTACGCCGCGCTCAAAAAAGCCAAGGAGCTCGGCCTGGACGATACGTTCATTCACGAGGACCCGGAGCGAGGGTGGAAGATCTCCAAGTTCGTATCGAACGCGAAGCAGCCCGACCCCCACAACGCCATCCAAATGGCCCAGATGATGAAGATATGCCGCACCCTCCACGAATCGGGTGCTCAGGTTGAGACCGAGTTTGACTTCTACAAGGAGGCAAAGCGCTACGAATCGCTTCTCCTCGAGAAGGGACCCATCGACATCCCGGGATACTGGGAGATGGCCGCGGAAGTCGATCGTCTCGAAGAGTATGTCAGAGCGGACAAAGCGCCAAAGTGCCTCTGCCACAATGACTTCTTCTATCTCAACTTCCTCATCGACGAGGCCAACAAGTATTACCTCATCGACTGGGAGTATGCGGGCATGAGCGACTACGCCAATGACTTTGGCACCTGCTGCGTTTGCTGCGAGCTCAACGCCAATGAGATTGACACCGCGCTCGACGCATACTTTGATCGCAAGGCAACTCCGGGTGAACGCGCCCACAACTACGCTCACATCGCCCTTGCCGGCTGGTGCTGGTACCTTTGGGCCCTCCTTAAGGAGGCCGAAGGCGATTTCGTGGGTGAGTGGCTCTACATCTACTACAACTACGGGCGTGAGTACCTCACCAAGGCTCTAGCTCTGTATGAGGAGGCTTAGCGATGCGTTTTGGACTGTTCAGCGGCATACTCTGGGGTCTCGATACCGTCGTCCTGGGAATTGCCCTCTCCATGGCGCCCTTCATCGATACGCCGGAGGCCATTGCCTTCGCCGCCGTTGCCAGCTCATTTCTCCATGATGCTGCCTGTGCCATATGGCTCGCCATCTACATGGGCATTCGAGGGCGTCTCAAGGACACCCTCGCAGCCCTCAAGACCAGGAGCGGGCTCGTTGTCATCGCCGGAGCCCTACTTGGCGGCCCCATTGGCATGACGGGTTACGTAATTGCCATCAACAACATCGGCGCCGCGTACACCGCCATCATCTCTGCCTTCTATCCCGCGCTTGGCGCGTTTCTCTCTTACGTGTTGCTCAAGGAGAAGATGAGCGCCAAGCAGATAGCCTCCCTGATCGTTGCCTTGTTTGGTGTCATGGCCATGGGCTATATCTCCGCGGGCGATTCCGAGATGGGCAATACCACAATTGGACTCGTTGGAGCCATCCTCGCCGTAATCGGCTGGGGATCGGAAGCCGTACTCTGCGCCTGGGGCATGAAGGACGACGCCGTGGACAACGAGACAGCACTCCAAATCCGCGAAACCGCATCCGCACTCGTCTACGGAATCGCTGTTCTCCCCCTCTTTGGTGCCTGGGGCTTTACGGCACACGCCATTCCCAACTTCGCCACGGGTATCGTCGCACTGTCCGCGCTTGCCGGGACCGCCTCATACCTCTTCTACTACAAGGGCATTTCTGTCATTGGCGCGGCAAAGGCAATGGCGCTCAACATCTCATACTCTGCCTGGGCAGTGGCCTTTGGCTTTATCCTGCAAGGCACTGTGCCAACTCCCGCGACAGTCTTCTTCTGCATCCTCATCCTTGTTGGCACCATTCTCGCCGCGTCAGACTGGAACGAGCTATTTGGACGCAAGAATTCGTAACCAAGTACTAGCACTCAGATTCAAATTCGGGGCCGCCTCCACACGGAGACGGCCCCGAACTCGTCCAGCCCCTATCGCACCGATCTACACAAACGGCCTCAGAACACCGCGGATATCGCTTCGGTATGTAGCCGACACGATTCGAGTGCCCAAGCGCGGACTCGCGGCCTCAATGATGTTTCCGCCACCGATATAGATGGCAACATGACCCGAGTAGCAGACGATGTCTCCTCTTTGAACTTGCGAAAAGTCCAGGTGGAGAAATCCACTGTGATTCCAGAGATCATTTGCATAGTGGTCGTGGCCCGGCGTGTAGTAGTGGTCATACGGGTTCATTGGGAACGTATCAACGCCACAGGCATACAGGCACTGAAGCACCAAGCCCGCGCAATCAACTCCGACTCCAGGAGCACATGCGTAGTCCCAAATGTACGGGGTACCCAGATACTCGTAGGCACGGCCCACAAACGCGTTGATGCAGTCCTCTCGAGTGGCATCGACCGAGATACGAGACGGAGTGGCATAGGCGAACTTGCCAGAACTATAGCTCGGAAGTGTCACGTTCCAAGAGCTCACCTGAGGATACTGCGACGGGTTCTGCCAGCCCACCTTGTCGCACGTACCGTCGGTCCAGAAGTAGCGACGGTAGCCATCGATGTAGCGAACTCCCGTAGCCATCCGCCCGCTCCCGTCGAGCCAGTAGTGCTTCCCGCCCAGCTCGAGCCATCCAGTAGCCATGCGCCCGTCAGAGTTCAAGTAATACCAGGCGTCGTTAGGAACATACACCCAACCAGTTGCCATCGCTCCGTCGCTACGAAGCCAATACCATGAGCCGCCATCCACAAGCCAACCAGTCTTCATTGCATGCGTCGCCGGGTCAAAGTAGTACTGCTTTCCGTCAACAGTCACCCAGCCAGAGCTGAGCTTGCCATCAGCGTCCGCATAGAACCGAGAGCCATCGATATCGACCCAGCCAGAGGCAAGCGTACCGTCTTCGAGCGTCAGCACGTCATCACGAAGCGCAATCGCGGACAGCGAGCCATCATCGCTTGCCCAGCTCTTTGACCCGTCCTCGTTGTCAACCCAGGCGCCTCTCACCACACCAGAGTTGGCATTAATCTGATACGTCTTCCCATCGATCTCGACACGCCCCAGCTTGGCCGGATGCCTTGTGCTCGCGGTCTCCGAGTCATCTAAGTTCGGCTCGAAGTAGAACCTTCCAGACGGTGTGTCAATCCAGCCAGAGGCACACAGACCGGAGCCGTTAAACCAGTACTTGTTGCCACCGTCATCAAGCAAGCTCGAGGACAGCATCGCTCCAGAGCCAGAAAGGAAGTAGCTGCCATCAGGAAAGTCGAGCCAGCCCGTGCGCATCTTGGCAGTAGCTTGGTCCATCCAGTACCAGCTGCCGCCAATCCACTGCCAGCCAGTAAGGAGCCTTCCGTCATTGTTGTCGGGCGCCGCGTAGTACCAGCACTGGTCGACGTCATCCCACGCCCAGCCAGTCGCCATAGCACCCGAGGAAGTCAAGTAGTACTTGGAGTCTCCAAGACTGAGGAGACCCGTTCTCATCGCACAATCGGACCGGTCCATCCAGTACCAGAAGCCATTGACCCGGCGCCATCCCGTCCGCAAGGCACCAGAGGAGCTAGCAAGATACCACTTCCCATCGAGGAGACACCAACCCGAGCTCCCCATGCCACATGAGGAATCAAAGATATACCTTTGAGAACCCACCCTGGCAATCTCATTCTGAGCCGCGGCGCCTGAGCCTCCAAGCCAGTACCAGGTACCGTTCTCATAAAACCAACCCGTAGCCATAGCCCCGCTGGGGAAGAGATAGTACCAACGTCCGTCAACATACTGCCAGCCAGTAAGCATGGCCCCTGACGGATTCATGTAATACCAGGCGCCGCCGTCCCAAGCCCAGCCCGTGGCCATTTTGCCATTAACAGGATCCAGCCAATACCAGGCGCCGTTAATCCAGTGCCAACCGGTTTGAGACACGCCAGCGGAAGTCCAGTACCAGGCGCCGCCGTCCAGCACCCAACCATTCGTATAGCCGAGCCACTTTCCCTGTCCGTCAAATCGAGACCAGCGTCCCTCGGCAAATGCCTGGTTTACAGCCATCTTGCCCGAAGTCACATCGAACCAGTACCATGCGCCGTCAAGCAGCTGCCAGCCAGTCTGCATGACCCCTGAGCCAGGAGAAAAGTAATAGCGTGCCCCATCGATATCTTGGAACCCCGTGAGCACGACTCCATCGGAAGAGAAACGGTAACGGGCACCGTTTAGTTCAAGCCACTCGTCTTTTAGAGGTGCACCGTCCTTCCAATATTCACGGCCGGCATCCGTGTCAACCCAGCCGTCAGCCGTTGACGGCGCCTCGGATACCCCAGTTGAGGTGACAGGGTCATCCGCTGACGAGGTAGTTGGCCCAGCAACTGCAGACGGAGCCTCATCGCTAGCACTCAAAGTTACCAGCGAAGCGTCTGCTCCGTTCTCGATGCCAGGCACGTCATCCGTTGTCACCTGCCCAGCAAGCGCCGGAACAGGATGGATGAGAGCCGCCATCATCAGTCCGGCCACCATGGGAAATGCAGCTTCCTTAAATCTCACTATTGTCCTCCCACCTTGGGCAACCCAACGCAGCCGCTGAAGGCCAAAACTACTCCGCTAAAATCAAAAACATGTTAGCAACTTAGACTCCCCATCCCTTCAGAGAATCTGAAAGGAATAGACTTTACCTGCCAAAAAGGAGGGAATGGAAGGGACAGTATGAACAGAGCACAACGATTGCTAGCGCTAGGCTCATGCCTTGCGCTCTGCGCTTCTGCGGCAGCGGCAATCCCAAACACCGCGTCAGCAGAAACCGTCGCGAACTTGCCTCAGCCCGCTTCGGAAACGATCGAGGCCCCCTCTCCAGAAGAGAACAAGGCCCAAAGCGACAGCGTAACGGCAAGCGCTGAAGCCGAGGGCGAGACGCCCACATCGACGACCGAAAAAGAGCCCGTTGCCGAAGAAGTACCAGACGGTTGGCATGGCGGCACCGGATCCCTCTGGTATCAGCAGGACGGAGAGAGGCTAACCAATCGTTGGTTATACGACAACGGAAGCTGGTTCTACTTCTCTGAGGAGGGAATTGTCCTCACTGGAGTTCAGAAGATTGACGGCTCTCTTTACTGCTTCGATAACGATGGCCGCATGCAGGTTGGCTGGACGCTCTGTGATG
>ERZ1034897.338-NODE-338-length-24669-cov-18.603437_pt1 | contig 24669 bp, 46 predicted proteins | sample MGYA00520629_ERZ1034897 | MGnify/ENA primary metagenome ERZ1034897 (study PRJEB33766, sample SAMN09781789) | gut metagenome | biome: gut microbiome | host: Homo sapiens | place: Madagascar | study: EMG produced TPA metagenomics assembly of the PRJNA485056 data...
CCACAACAGAGCGCGATATTGTTGAGATGGCTACACGCCTTGCGTCTGCTGGTACTATCGCCGGATTATCAGAGCAGGATATCCTCGCACTATCAACGGCGATGTCTTCTGTTGGAATTCAAGCCGAGGCTGGCGGTACAGCAATGACCCAAACGCTGTCTGCCATCAGCAAGGCCGTTTCCGATGGCGGAGACGATCTTAAGACATTTGCCAAAGTCGCCGGAGTTTCCGCAGATGAATTCGCAAAAATGTGGAGCGATGACCCCATCACGGCTATCCAGGGATTTATCGGCGGATTGGGTGATATGAATGCAAACGGCGAAGATGTGCTTGCTGTGTTGGACGAGCTGGGCCTTTCCGGCATACGGCAATCCAACATGCTGCAGTCTCTTGCTTTAGCATCTGGTGTGCTTGGCGATGCCGTTACTACAGCAAATAACGCTTGGAAAGAAAATGTTGCGCTATCTAACGAGACAAGCAAGCGTTATGAAACGAAAAAAAGCCAGATAGAAATCCTGCGGAACGGGATCAACAACCTGGCTATTTCCATCGGCGATATCCTGCTGCCGATTATCAATAAAATCGTCGGCGGGCTGCAAAATGCAATCGATTGGTTTTCAAACCTCGACGATGGCGTCAAAAAGACGATCCTTATTGTCGGCGGTCTTATTGCGGCGATTTCCCCGATTGCAGGTATTATTTCGGGAATTGCCGGAGCCATCAGTTTTATAACTGGCACGGTTATCCCGGCGCTGATAACGGCCATAAATTTCATAATTGCAAATCCTATCGTGCTGCTCATAGCGGCCATTGTAGGACTTGTTGCGCTGATTGCAACAAAGGGCGACGAGATACAGGCCGTCCTCCAGCGTGTGGATGATTTCTTACAGGGCGTATTTACGACGGATTGGTCGGAATCGTTTGGAGTATTGGGGGAAATCTTAAATTTCTTCTTCGCAACAGTAAAATCCGTTTGGGATTCCATAAAGGCCGTTTTCGATGGGATTATTGATTTTATTCGTGGCGTTTTCACGGGAGATTGGGAAAGGGCATGGAAAGGTGTGCAGGAAATCTTTAAGGGAATCTTTACGGCGCTTGTTGCCATTGCAAAAGCACCCCTTAACGGAATCATTGCACTAATCAACATGGTCATTGACGCAATCAACTGGATGATAAACGGTCTGAATAAGATCCACTTTGATGTCCCTGACTGGGTTCCTGTTTTGGGCGGTAAGTCCCTCGGATTTAATATTCCGACCATCGGAAAGATTGCTTATCTTGCCAAGGGCGGAGTTTTGTCCTCCGGCAGCGCCATCGTCGGCGAAGCCGGGCCGGAGCTGCTTACCATGGCCGGTGGCCGTGCCCATGTTATGCCGCTGAACGGAAACGACCGTGGCGGCATCACTATCGAAATGAACAACACATTTAACGGCTACGATAACGCAGCCGGTGAAGCTGCCGCAAGGAACTTGGTACAGGCGGTCAACCGTGCGCTTGGGAGGGCTTACTGATGAGAAAATTTAAGCTCAAGAACGGTGTCGGCGCCGAATGGGATTTGATGGACAAAACGGCGTACTTCAATGCGCCGGGTGGATTAGGCTTCGGCAAAACCTACTCCACCATACAAGCCGGAAGCGCATGGCTGGTATCGGACGAATTTCTCAACCAGTATGCCGTGACAGGCGAAATGATATTTTTCGACTATGCACGGTATCAGGCGTTTATTTCGTTTGTGACAAAAGGCCCACTTTACCTGATGTATTCCCCGCTGGACACATGGTACAAAATCAAGTGCGAAGTGCAGTCTGCGGATAAGTCGGAGCTGAAATCCGGCTATTTGGCGGTACCGATTACATTCCTCTGCTTCGGGACTTGGCATGAAGCTGTTAAGGTAACGCAAAGCCAAACGCCAGACCAAGGGATTAAAAGGTACAGCTATACTTATCCTTATTATTACGCAGAGACAGCAACAGGAACTGCAAAAATAAGAAACGGGGATTTGGCATCTCCGTGCAAGCTGCAAATCTTCGGCCCGGTCGTCAATCCTGCTTGGGCGCTTATCAAGGCCGGTACCCGTGTAGCGGTCGGAAAAGTAACCGCAACAATCCCGGATGGGCACAAACTTGTTGTAGATGCTGACCCGGCAACAATGGAGATTGCCGAGTATGCGCTCGACGGGACATACATCCAAAACCTGTACCAGTCCAGCGACTTTTCGACCGGAAGATTTATCTATGCTCCGCCGGGAGAAAGCACTTTGACATTTTCGCACGACGGCACGTCGGATATCGTAGCATATGTGGAGGTTGAGAAACTTGCATACTCTGTTTAAGTGCGAAATATTCGCAAGGGATTTCACATTCCGAAGTTTTGCTCCAATTGAAAGCCCGGAGATACAGTTTGACTACCTGACCCTAGAAAAAACTACTCTCCGGGCCGTAAAGCTGGATGCGAAAAAGGGCGACTTTATAAGCGTTACAGACCAAAACGGGAATGTAGCTTATCAGGGAATCGTTGACGATGTGGAAACAGATAAAACGGGCGTAACGATTTCGGCGCAGCCTCTTATGTCGCTTTTTGACGCAGAGGTATATTTCGATCGCACGACCTCTGCAAATATCGAGCCTTTTATTGCTTCGATCATCCGAGATAACTTTGTTTCTTCGGGAGATGCTTTGCAAAACATATCCGGTATGACGGTGGAAACGACCTCCGAAACGACCGGGGCGCTCAACCTAAAGGACAACATCCACAGCTTTTACGAAATCATCACGAAATCGCTGACGGCTTATGGCGTGGCGGTCAACATGAGCTTTGACCCGCAGAAAAAGACGATCTCCGTTAAGGTTGGTAAGGTTAGCGAAACGGCGGTAATCGAAACAAATCTACAAGCCATCGTGGATAAAAACATCATAATCGGTGACAGTACAGGCCAGCTGAACAAGGTAACCATCTACAACAAGGCCGATGAGACGCAGCGCATAACCTACTATCTGCATCCTAATGGCAAGGTCGACACAAACAACACGGACAGAATTACACCTGTGTTTTTTGCGGCGCAGTTTTTGGAAACGGATAACAATTTTGAATCTGCTGCATACAAAAAGGCTTACGAAGCGTTAAGTCCGCAAAAGTATGACAACATGATCGAGCTGACTGCCCGCAACGACTGTGGCGTACTTGATACCTCGATGGCCATCGGCACAGAGGTTTTGGTCATTGATGGCGACAGTAGTTACAAATCTATCCTTACCGGCTATGCAAGGTCGCAGGATGTTACAAAAATGACCTTCGGCGTTGTCCGTGCCGACCTTACCAAAATTTTAATCCTTGAAAGGAGGGCAAACGCATGATAACGCTGCTCCAGTATAACGCATCTATCGTAACTCCAACGGATGATGCGTATCTGTACAACCACATTATCAACGACAGCGGTATATTTACGGGCGTTGAGATAACTACGCAGGGTGGTAACATCATCAATGTTTCCGATGGCCGTGGTATAATCCTCGGCCGAAACTTTGTTGTGGAAGCCCAAACAATCAATGCGACGCTTCCGACCAGCGGCTCCGTTCCCGGAAGATTGCTTATCCAAATTGACATGGCAAACACCGAAGCGCCGATTGCTTTTGTGACGCAGGCAGCCGATCCGCTTCCGGCGCTGGTGCAAGAGGACATCAATGCAAGCGGTACGGTGTATCAGCTGCCGATAGCAACTTTTACGGCACAGCCGACGATGGTTTCCGATTTACAGTATGTTGCGCACACTATCAGCGCTGGAACGGTTGCAAGCTTTAACGGCCGAACCGGTGCGGTTGCGCCGCAAACCGGCGATTACACCGGCAGCCAAATCAAAATCCCCGGCTACAAGCAGGCAACCTCCCGGCAGAATGTAACCGCAACAGATACGGTAACGCAGGCCATCGGAAAGATGGAGTACAAGATAAACCGCGCTTTTGTGGTTAAGCAAATCTCCCTCCCAGCTGCATCTTGGATGGGCGCAGAAAGCCCCTACACCCAAACCGTTACCATCAGCGGCATCACCGTCAACAGCAAAGTAGACATCCAAATGGATGCGACTTCCCTCGGCGTACTCATCGACAGCGGCACATCTGCGATATGGATGGAGAACAATAACGGAACGATTACGGCCAAATGCATTGGCGATAAGCCGAGCGCAGACCTGACAGTACAGGTTACGATAACGGAGGTAACAGCATGAGCGTAATTTACGGAAACCCAATTATTACCAACGGGGGGGGGGTAAAACTCAACATTGATTACGGTACAAATCCTCCCACTGATACCACCAAACTCTGGGTGCCATTGGCAACAAAGCCCGATGCTGTGGAGTGTAGTCCTGTGTTGGAGTATGGGAGTGAAGCAATCACAAGCTATGGTTCTATTGGGACACTAACAAGCCCCGCTCCGGGGTATCAAAACTGCCTTGTTGGCGATTGGATATATTTTTTGGGGCCATTCTTGTATGACGCAAAAAATACCTATATTTCAAAAGAAATACGAAGATACAACGTGAAAACACTGGAGCTTGAAACTGTGCAAGTTGTTAACGCAAGTACTGTCCAGTCCTACGGATACCAGCAGATGTGCGGATGTGCCGCAAATGGTGTTGTTTGTTTTTTTGGCGGTGTGTATCACGAAGGTGACTGGTCACAGTCTTCACGAATATTTTGCTACGACACAAACACTAAAGAGTATACAGAAATTAGCTCTTCAAGCTTATCACCAACCTCGAACTATTCTTGCTGTGCAGTAGGCGATAAAATTTTCTTGTTCGGTGGGTACAACTACCCAGCATCGCAATACTCGCAAACGGCTTATGTTTTTGATACCGTATCGAAGACACTTCAACCAATTTCCTCAAATCCTGGAGACGGATGCTCTTGTTGTGCTGTTGGAGGGAAAATCTACACAATCGGTGGTAGGACAACATACAACAAAGTTTTTGCACTTGATACAACTACTCTTACATGGGAACAGAAAACGACAACAGTACCGAACAATTACACTGAACTTACCCCATCGATTGCATTTGGAAACAAGATATATTTGTTCGGTAACTCTGTTAGTTCTAACACCACAAGCCTTAAAGTCACGGTTTACGACACCGAGACCGATACTTTCACAGAAACAGGAAAATCTATGAATGGCGGTGCAAATGGCACTTGTTTTGGCTCCGATGGTCTGAATGTTTATTTCATTGGCGGTATCGGGAAGTATAATACAAATTCTAAACAGTTGCAGAAATTTTCTTTTGAAACTCCCCTCACCAGCAACCACCTGTTCCTGCAAGAGGACTATGGCTACGATGGACTGTGGACAGCGCTTAAATCCAAAGACACCGACTTTAAGGTAAAGGTAATCAATGCCTACCTTGGGGACAGCAACAACATAGCACAATTAACAAACGCATATCTCTACGATAGCAAAGACCTCAAATGGAAATCTCTTTCGGGTGAAAGCTATGTAGCGGATATGCAGAACGCACTAAATATATTAGGGGTGAACTAAATACTCACCCCGGAAAGGGTGAATATGAGTATTTTAGGAAATCCCATTACATTGGGTGGCGGTGGAGCTGATTTGAACATTGACTTTGGCTCCACACCTCCCGCAGACACAAGTAAGCTGTGGGTGCCTTTGGCGAGTAAGCCGGACACAGTAAATGTTGGGCCAGCAATAGAATTTGGCAATCAAATATTGTCGGTAGACCAAACCGGGGATGCCTCTAACCAAAAATTTAATTATTGCTATCACGAAGGAAAGATATATTGTTTTGCTGCAACTGAAAAGGATTTCACGCAAAACATTGCCGTGTACGATATAGAAAATCAAAGCTATTCAGCCATCAGCACAAACGATATAACGTTTATGTATAACGGAAATCCTTATACTGGTTCTGGGAGAAAAATCTATGGTTCGGCGCCTGTTTCATACAATGGTGATATATATTTGTTTGGTGGATTTGTATTCATGTCATATCAAGTATACTCATATCAGCACGTTTGGAAATTATCAATTAAAGATATGACAATTACAAATGTGGGAGCCTTGGCTTATATATATGCAGCAACAGATGAAAGTAGTTTGTGCAATAGTTCTGCTGTTGTTGTCGGAAACATGGCATATATTTTTGGCGGCGGTCTTAATAGTTATTCAAACCGTTCAAATGTAATTCAATCTTACAATCTTGATACAAATGTCGGTAATAGGATAACAAACCTTCCTTATTATCTTACTTATACCTCTTCTGTTAAAGTGGGGAACTACATCTATTGCGTTGGTGGGAACGGCGGGACAACATATGATAGTAGCGGCCCCATCAAAAAAACATTTAGATTTAATATTTCCACAAATGCGGTTGAGACTATGGCGGACTCTATCGATAGTTTTTACAATGCTGCTGTAATTTCATATGGACAGTATATCTACTGTTTTGGCGGAAGTAAAAGTTCAATTCAAATATACGACACCGTAACTAATAGCTGGTCAAAGCACGCAAATAATCTTCCGACAGCAGTAAGCAGTTCTTTTTACTGTGCTGCCCTATCCGGGAATACTGTTTATCTTTACACAGTTTATATTTCCAGCAATACGGTTAGGCGACCATATAAAATAAGGTTTGTTATTTATACTCCGCTGGAAAACAATACACTATTTTTACAATCCGATTTTTCTTTTTCGGGTCTGTGGGAAATGATAGTTTCAAGTAAAGGCTCCGCACTTATTAAGGTAATAAAGGCTTGGCTTGGAAACACAGATAATCAAGCAGAATTGGTTGACGCTTACTTGTACGATACCACCACAAACAAGTGGACAAAGCTTGATGGTTCTTCGACCTATCAAGATATGCTCAACGCACTTAACATTATGGGGGTGAACTAATGGGCTATTACACAGAAAAAGCCAAAGAAGTAAAAGCAAAGCAGGATTCCGAAGTGAACGAACTGCTCCAATTGATTGCGGATGCAGTAGAAGAAAAATACCAAGAAGACGTGGAGGTAATCAACAATGTATAAGATGATGAAAAAGCTGATTGAGAAGAAGTTTTACAAGACTGCTGACGAAGCACAGGGCAAGCTGGATGTATTTTTTGCCTGTAACCGCATCACAGAGGACGAGTACACCGAACTGACGATGCTGGTGGAGACTACCTATTCTGCGGGGGTGTAAGCCTATGGAGCCGAGCGTTATTGTCGCAATCGTAACTGGCATCGCATCGGTCGCTGCCGTAGTCATAACAAATAACAAAAGCAACATGGAGCGTGACAACAAGGCCGATATCGAACGAGCCGTGACCAACGAAAAGCTGGACGAGCTTACGAGAGAGGTAAGACGGCACAACGGCTTTGCGGAGAGAATTCCCATCTTGGAGGAACGGACAACCACCCTCAATAAAAGAGTAACCAACCTTGAGCAGAAGAAAGGAGCTTGAATATGAACGAATTTGTAACTTGGACTTCCCTCGGTACTTACGCAGGCGCAGTCATGATGGTGACCATCATCACCCAGTTTTTGAAGCAGACCCCCCTGCGGAACATCAACACTAACCTCTTGGCCTATATCGTGTCCGCACTTATCCTCGTTGGCGCAGAAGCGTTTACAGGAGCCGAGCTGACGGTGCAGGGCGTTATCCTGTGCCTGCTCAATGCGGTCATCGTGGCCTTGGCTGCCGGTGGTACTTATGATGCTGCGACTACCGGCATGGTGAAAAAGGTCAAAGAGGAGGAATTCCCTCTTGAGGAGGTGGTGAAAGATGCCTAAAGTGTATCTTTCCCCCGAACGCAGACCGGCTCCCCATGCCCCGTACTACGGCTTCCCCGGCGTGTACGAGCATGATGTGTGTGTAGAGATCGGCGCTTATTGCGCCGAGGCTCTCACCCGCTGCGGGTTTGATGTAATGGTAGCCGACCCCGCCAAGACCATGCAGGAGAGAGTGGCGGAAAGCATTGCATGGAAATCCAACCTCCATATGCCCATCCACACCAATGCAAGCACGGCCACCCTGAAAGAAGGGACTGCACAGGGGCCGACCGTCCTGCGCTACGGCAAAGCCGGGGGCGTCAGTGACCGGGCCTGCCAGATGGTCTACCGCAGACTGATGGAGATTTACCCCCGGAACACCCACCGAGGGGTCTATCAGAAGGACGAGTTTTACGAGATCGGCAGAACCCCCATGCTTTCCATCTATCCCGAAATCGCTTTCCATGATAACGGGCAGGATGCGATCTGGCTTGTGCAGAACAAGAAAGCCATAGGGGAAGCACTGTGCAAAGGCGTTTGCGACTGGTTCGGCGTGACCTATAAAGAGGAAGAAAAGCCGCAGACCGACTGTGACAAACTTCTGGCAGAGCTGGAAGACATCAAAGAGAAGTACAGAACCGAACACGCATCCGCACAGGCATTGCGTGGCAGAATTTTAGCCGCCATCGAACAGTACGATACGGCGGCTGAATAACTCACTTTGTAACTCACTTTTATTCCGAAAGTGTGTTTTTTATTCCTTTTGTGCAGGAAAAGAGAACGAAAAACCCGCTTAAATACTGCATTTCACGCATAAAGTGTTTAATTCGTGTGGGTTCGAGTCCCACCACCGGCACCAACGAGAAAGCCAGTAACCATGCGGGTTACTGGCTTTTTTCTTTTGCAAAAAAACTCACAAAATAACTCACTTTTTTTCCTGCTGGCCAAGAATTGATGTAAACACGCCATCAAGTGCGCTGGTTATTTGCCGATCCATCCCGGACACAGCGTGACCATAAACCCCGAATGTGTCCATACTCTTTGAGTGTCCGACCAATTGCTTTACCCATCCCTCCGGAAGGGACTGTGCAAGAGAAACGAAAGTGTGTCGCAGCTCGTATGGTGTCGTTTTCGGAATCCCGTTTGCGTTGCAATATCTTTGGAAAAACTTGCGATAGGTTTCTGTTGTCGGCATTTGGAATAGATACAGGCCGTTTGACTTGGATGCTTGATCTTTTACAATCGCTTCTGCGATTTCGCCCAAATAAACGCTGCGTATCGCATTTTCATTTTTGCCTGTAGTGATTTCATTATCCTCGTTTATCGACCGTCTTACCTCCAATCTGCCCTGTTTGAAATCGTTCCGCATGATACCACGCAATTCCCCGGGCCGCAGTCCGGTCAAAACCTCAAGGCGATAAGCATTTATATATGGGTCTTTTACCAATTTACCCTTGTAGATTGTCGTATCAACGGAGAAAAGCGTTACAATGTCCTCCGGCTGTAAAATGTTGCGAACGCCAACGGGGGCTCCCTTTGGAATTGTTATGTCCTCCGGGACAAAGCCGGTTACTTTCATTTTCCGCAGATATTTGCAGAAAGAAACCATGTCAGCACGGATGCTTTGCAGATACTTCTTCGACAATTTCCCATTATTATATGCATAGTCAATAACCTTTTGCAAAATCCCATCGCAAAGTGCATCTGCCTTTAGGTGGCCTATCCTTGGGTCAATCCATGTTTTCCAGCGGCTTTCCTGCGGTCGCCAATTCGATTGCGAAGTCCGAATTTTAAGCTGCTCCATATAACTTTCGTGCAGCTCCGATAGGTGCAGCTTCGTCCCGCAAATGCCTGATGCCAACCAATCATCTGCTTTTCTGTTCGCTTCCCTCTGCCCTTCCCTTCCCGGCCGACTGCTTGTAAATGTTTTTCTTACGCCATCTTTCTGGACGGCGATCTGCCAGCGGTTCTGTTTATCAAGCCACTTTGCCGTATTTGTCCTTTCTTTCATTTTTCCCCTCCTGATAGACAACCGCCCTCGTTGCCGGGGGCGGTGTTTTTTTATTTTTCTGCCATTACATCATATACAACCACACCGTTCATAATCGTCAAGAGGGTGTTGTCCTCATTGGCATCGTTGACCACTGTGACTGTTACATATTTATCCTTTGCTCCAAGCGTATCAACAGCATCAGATATCGAATTGCACAGTTTAACCATGCTTTCACGCATTGTTACCCATGGATCGTATGTATCGTCGTAGCCGTCCGCTTTTGCTTGCGCTACTTCTGCAGCTACTCCGGACGCTTTTGCTGCTATAACAAGACCGGTGTCATCGTATTCTAAAGAGTACTCAATCCCTGTGCCCTCTGCATTTTTATCAAGCACAGTTTTTATAGCCGAAGCGACTACGGACATATCCACTTCCGTGTTTTGCCCCTCTTGCTGTTGCTGCTGATTTTGCCGATTGTCCTGTTTGTCTTTATCCTTTTCTCCACCGGCAAGCGCTCCGATGATTGCAATTATGATAACAATTAGGATTATTGCTGTTACCATCGTTTTTTTCTTCTTTGGCTTGATCTCTGGTGTTGTTTTCTCCATTTCCTCCATAGTCTTCTCCTCCAGTACTGATTATTGTACACTTTACTGTGTACGATTATATTTGGAAAGAACATCTGTTCTTAATCCCGAATTAAACCGTAGTTAAGGTTATTTGCATCGATCAGGACGAGGTATAAAATCATCATCGCCAGCAGGACAAAAATAACTGCGAAGAGTGTTTTGGACAGCCTCCGGCGCTGGCGCACCTGCTCTTTCAGCATCTCTACCACTTCTTCGCTGTTCTGGCCGTCTGCTTTGTTGTAGACTTCCTTCACGAAATGCTTGTCGAGAGATATGTGCAGTGCTTGGCAGACGGAGGCTACGAGAAAAAGGCTTGGATTTTTTGTCGGCTCCGAAAGCAACCGTGAGACCGTCCTCTCAACAGTACCGGCATTGTCGGCCAAGTCCTTGTGGGTCATACCCTGCTCCTGCCGTTTTTCGGCCACCTCCAGCAAAAAGCTTTCCCAATTCTTATCTTCGTCAAGACTCACAAACTCATCTCCTGTTTTTTGGAACCAGACACATTTGTCAGGAAAACATGACAAATTTGACGCCCAAACCGCAACATTTGTCAGTATATATTGGCCATGCAATTTGTTACAATTGAATTGTACCAAATACCTGTTGAATTTGGAAGGATTTTTATTTGACAATAATCGACAAAAGAGGAGGAACACCAATGGAGAAAAAGGAGGAATTCAAAAAGGCGGTGGAACGGATGTCTGACGAGCAGCTTGTTAAATATCTTCGGATTCTAAAGTTTTCATTAGACGAAGATATTTCTCAATTTTCTCATCTGTCAAAGTATCTGCGAAATCCATAAGGTCTTTCCGGATCCCGGACAGCTCACCTTCGGTGGGCTGTTTTTCTTTACCCAAAAGCTCGTCAACGGTGATGCCAAAATAGTCTGCGACTTTTTGGAGGGTTGCTTGCCTTGGTACGGAACCCTTGCTCCATCTTGTTACAACAGAGCGCATAAACCCCATTTCTTCTGCAACAGCAGATGGCGACTTCCCTATTTTGTTGCACAACGCAACATAGTTAATGTAGAACAAAAGCAACACCACCTTTTTGTGCAAAACGGAGAAAGTAAACGAAAGCAACACTTCCCTATTGATTGTTGCGTTTGTTTACTGTACAATGTGGTTATAGGGCAACAAGTGCAACACAAAGCGGGCATCACGGATGCCGAATATTCATGTTCCTCTCAACAACATGATATCACTTTGTGTAAACTTTTGCAACAAAAAAATAAAGAAAGGAGGGCAGTTTGGATGCCTGCACAATGGACTGGCGACATGGTTGGCAAGATGCACAATAACAGGGTTACCATGACACAGGTCGCCGAAAAACTTGGCGTGACCAAGGCGTATGTCTGCATGGTCCTGAATGGCCACAGAAGCCCAAAGGGAGCAGAACAGCGGTTCATGGCTGCGCTGGACGAGCTTATTAAGGAAAGGGAGGAGTAAATGGAAGAAAAAACGATCACAATCATCGCCCTTGCTGTGATGTCAATAGCAACCATCGTATTTATCGCAATCAATAACCATAAGGAGCAAAAGCGATATCAACTGCCGGAGCGGAAAGGAATAGTGCCAGACCCGCCCTACATTCCACCTCGCCCGAAGTCTGCGCGGGAAATCGCAAGAGAGTATGCGAAATCCGGCAGTCCCATCGGGAAACGAGAACTGCGAAGAATGCTACGCCTACAATTGGCCGCGGTGACAAACGCCTATCAAAAATGGGAAAATTACGGTCCGAATGAACTCACATCTCTCACGAATGCAATGATAGCACTCGTTGATCTGATAGAGCGGTTTGGGCTGATGGAGGAGGAAAATGCCAAAGAAGATCGATACGTATCGGAAACTGCGGGCGCTGATGCTCGAAAACGGATACGACCAAACGACCCTCGGTCGTCGATGCGGATTAAGCCGCACACAAGTTAGCGACAGGATGGTGGACAAAACCCCATGGACGCTGGACGAAGTATACAGGGTGTGCGATGCACTTTGCATCGAAGCAAAAGACATTAAACAGTATTTCCCCCCTCGGGGGGCAGCCTGAAAGGAGATTTTGAAATGGAAACCACAAAAATGACCTACATCAACTGGATTAACGCAAAGGTAGCAAAGCCTTCCAACGACGGAACTTATCTTGTTTTCTCCAACTACAAAAGTTTTTTCGAATGCAAATACAGCGCAGATAGTGGGCTGTTTTATTTCGAAAGCAGCCCCGAAACCGGAATAGATGTATTTTGGTGGACTATAAAGCCCGAACTGCCGGAGGTGCGAGATGAAGCGTAAAGAAGTGATCGAATTCCTCAAGGAAGCCCTGTATATGCTCATGGCATTGGCCAGCATGGTCGGCTGGGTGGTCATATTGATGGGGGTGTGTCCGGGATGAACCAGAACGAGCGCATCGAAGCCATCAGAAGCGTTTTCCCCGGCTACTCGAAGCCCCTCGACAGTATGTGCAAGCGCCCTGAATACTACGGTGTTAAGCGGACACCGGAAGCGCAGGCGCTGATTTCAAAGAAGCGGCCAAAGCGTGATGTTTATAACCTCCATGTCTGCGTTCCAAACGGTTTCGTGGACATGGTGGAATTCCGCAGGCAGCTCATCGAGATGGGCTACGGCAACTTTTCCAACTGGGTGCTGCGCTGCATCCGCAGACAGCAGGAGGAGTACAAAAAAAGAAAGGCCCCCGTCAAAGACGGAGACCCAACCACCACTACAACTATACACGATAATGGGAGGGATGTCAAGTGATCGTCTACAAAGGAACCGACAAGGACATGAAATGCCGAGGCTTCCAATTCGATCTTGGCAAAGAATATGTGGAGGAGGAAGCGGAACTGTGCGTCAAAGGTTTCCATGGATGTGAGTACCCGCTTGATGTGTTATCTTATTACAGCCCTGCAAATAGCCGGTTTTTCGAGGTCGATCTTGACGGGGTGACGGACGAAGAAGACGACGACAGCAATCGAGCCGGAACGAAAATAAATCTCCGGGCGGAGATCGGTATCGCTGGTATTGTAAAAGCTGCGGTTGAGTACATAAAGGAAAAAGCCGAGAGCAGTAATAATCAGACCGGCAACTTGAGCGCTGCCACCAACACCGGCGACCGGAGCGCAGCAACCAACACCGGCAACCGGAGCGCAGCAACCAACACCGGCGACTGTAGCGCAGCAACCGTTGATGGAAAGGAGTCTATTGCAATCGTCACCGGATTTGATAGTAAGGCATCCGGCGCCATTGGATGCTGGCTTGTCCTAACCGAGAGGGGTGGCTGGAACGGTGAGACCAGCCCAATTAAAGAGGTTCGAGCTGTAAAGGTAGACGGTGAGACCATTAAGGCTGGCGTCTTTTACGAATTGAAAGACGGGGAGGTTGTGGAAGCATGAACCCATACTTCGTACCGGACCAGCCGATACCGGATTATGTGGACAATTACGACAACGAACCTCACATCTGCCCGGAGTGCGGGTGCGAAATCAATGAGACCATATACATCAAGGACGGATATGTGATCGGCTGTGAACACTGCATCAAGGAGTTTGACGCAGGAGATATCGAAGCCGACAAATACTTTGAATGAGGAGGACAACATGGTTAAATTCAGATCGCTGCGAGCGGACGAGGTTGACCTGCGGGTTGACCGCTATACATCGAGAGGCGCTGTGCTTCTGTGCTATAAAGACGCACGATGCGATATGCGTATCTTGGACGAGACGGTGGGGCCAGAGGACTGGCAGCGTGAACATTACGAATGCAAAGGGAACCTTTTCTGCCGTGTCGGGATCAGAACGGCTGACGGATGGACATGGAAGGCCGATTGCGGAACAGAAAGCTACACCGAAAAGGAAAAGGGCGAAAGCTCCGACAGTTTCAAGAGAGCTTGTTTTAACTGGGGAATTGGCAGGGAACTTTATACGAGGATAAATATCGTCATCCCCATGAAGACCCAAAAGAATGAGTACGGAAAGTTTGAACCAGCAGACAGTAATGACAAGTGGGCTAAATTTACAGTAGCGGAAATGGAAGTAACCGGCGAGCGCATCACCTACCTGACTGTCGCAGACAAAAACGGAAACATCGTATTTAGCTTTGGTCAACCGGGAGATACCGTAGAGGACATCACGAAAATCTGCGCTGACTGTGGGAAACCGATCGTCCCAATCACCAAACGAGACGGGTCTACATGGTATGTCAGGGAGATTGTCCCATACACCGAGAAAATGTTCGGACGGCATTTGTGCGGGCCGTGTATGAAAGCCGCAAAGGAGGCCGAAAAGAATGAAAACAAAGCTGCAGTTTGAGACCGCAGACTGGACGAAAGACCGGAACGGCTACGGCATCATCTTGTACACCAAGGATGCCGCAGCCGCACAGTCCTTCCTCGACAGCATGGAGCTTGGCAAGAAATACTCCGCAGAGCTGGCCGAGGTAAAGAGCAGGCGGTCGCTCGATGCCAATGCGTACTGCTGGGTGCTTATCGGCGCTTTATCCGAAGCGCTTGGCAGGCCGAGAGACGAAATCTACCGACACTATGTGCGGGAGATGGGCGTGAACAGCATCGTGTGCCTAAAGTCGGATGCAGCGGGCGAGCTGCAGGAGGCGTGGGGACTGCATGGCCTCGGCTGGCTGACGGATGCGTTTCCGAGCAAGCTCCCCGGATGTACGAATGTAATCCTGTACTACGGCTCAAGCACATATGACACAGCGCAGATGTCTCGGCTCATCGATCTCATCGTTGAGGATTGCAAGGAGCAGGGCATCGAGACGGCAACACCGGAAGAGCTTGCCTTGCTGAAGGAGGAATGGGGCAAATGAAAAATGAATGGGGCGCAGAGCTTGACCGAAACGGATACGCTCCGAGCATCGTACAGGCCGACACATCCAAGTGCTTTTTGTGCCAGAGGTCAGGCGTAAAGCTCGACCGGCACGAAATCTTCGGCAACGCCATGCGGAGCAAAAGCAAGCGCATGGGGCTTTGGGTGTCCCTTTGCCACACGCCATGCCATCTGACACACGCACACGGCTGCGCCGAGGTGATGGACTGGCTGCACCGGCTGGGCGAGCAAGCCTGCATCGACAACTATGATTTCACAATCCCGATGTTTCGGGATGAATTCTACACAAACTATTTGGAGGAAACAGAATGCTGAACAAAGCAATCCTTAATGGGCGGCTGACGAAAGCCCCCGAACTGAAGCAGACCAACAGCGGCAAGAGCGTATGCGGCTTTACCATCGCCGTAGACCGCAGCCGTGACCGAGAAAAGACTGACTTCGTACCCATCGTAGCATGGGGCAAGACCGCCGAATTCGTGAACCAGTGGTTCGGCAAGGGCGACCTTATCACCATTGTAGGCCGCATCGAAGTCCGCAGCTATGAGGACAAGGAAGGCAACAAGCGCACAGCCACAGAAATCATCGCAGAGGAGGTTCTGTTTGGCGGCAGCAAGAATACCACAAACGCATCCGAAAAGCCAGCGGAGAGCAAAACCGGCGGGTTTGAACAAATCGAGGACGATGGTGACTTGCCTTTCTAGTCGATAGTAGGATTTCACGCAAAACAAGGAGGACGAAATGAAGCTGAATATGTTTATCACCGCACTACAGCTCGGAGAGATTACAGACCCAGTAACGGACGGGGTCATGCTTCATGACCTTTCGATGGAAGAGATAAAAACAGTGTTCTCCATCGTGCAGGACCATAGCAGGCTGAATTCCTACTTAATCCCCGTAGAGGAGGGATTGGATGCCTAATCGACTTATTAAGGAGTCGATCAAGCGCAGTCCGCAAATAGACCAGCTCTCTTGGTTTGATGAGGTCGTTTTCTATCGGCTGATCGTAACAGCTGACGATTACGGGTGCTGCGACGGCAGGCCCATCGTACTCCGCAACGACCTCTTCCCGACCAAGGAAAATGTGACTAAAAAGGCAATCGAGGATGCGATCTCTCACCTGACCTCTGTCGGCCTGGTTCGCCCCTATCATGACGAAACGAGCGGCATGCCATACCTGTTCTTCCCGACATGGGAGAAACACCAACGAGTGAGAAACAAGATCAGAAAATTCCCCGAACCGCCAAAAGAAGCATTTTTGACTGATGATGGTCACTTGTCAGCAACTTGCTGTCAATTGACAGCGGATTGTCTGCTAGAATCCGAATCCAATCCGAATCCGAATCCGAATCCGAATCCGAATACCCCCCATGCCCCCCAAGGGGGCCGGTTTGCCGAATTTTGGGCGCAATATCCCAAGAAAGTCGGCAAAGGCGCAGCGGAAAAGGCTTTTGACCGCATCAAACCGGATAAGCCGACCTTTGACCGCATGATGTCTGCGATCTCGGCGCAGAAGCAGAGCCGACAATGGAGGGAGAATAACGGCCAGTATATCCCCAATCCGGCTACCTGGCTGAACCAGCGCCGGTGGGAGGATGAGCTGGCACAGGCTGCCGGGGAAACCGACAATGTATTTTTGCAGATGCTGCAGGAGGAGGGACAGCATGAACCGTACTGAAACACTGGCTGTTATGTCCATCCTGAAAGCTGCCTACCCGGCGTACTACCGAGACATGAAGCGGCAGGATGCCGAAGCGGTGGTAAACCTGTGGGCGGAAATGCTGGCAGACTACCCGGCCGACCTGGTGGCGGCGGCGGTTAAATCGCACATTGCCAGCGACCGCAAGGGCTTTCCTCCGCACATCGGGGCTATCATCGCCGCGATTGGCGAGATCAGCAGACCGGCAGAACTCTCGGAGGGGGAAGCGTGGGCGCTGATTGCCAAGGCCCTGCGGAACAGCGGCTACAACAGCGAGAAAGAGTTCGCGGCCCTGCCGGAAACCTTGCAACGGCTGGTAGGCCATCCCTCCCAGCTGCGGGAGTGGGCATCCATGGACACCGGGACGGTGCAAAGCGTGGTGCAGTCCAACTTTATGCGGTCGTATCGGGCAAGGCAGGAAAGCGAGCGAAAAATGCAAGCCCTGCCTGCGGATGTCCGGGCAAAGCTGGCCGGTATGGCCGAGGTAAAACAGCTGCCCAGCTATGACCTGGCGCTGGCCGAGCGGATGATGGAGGAGAATGCATGAGTGAAAAAGTGGATATTGCTGTAAAACGGCTGCAAGAAGCAGCAGCCATGTCGCAGACGCTGTATGAGCAGCCGCTTGTGATAACCTACAGCGGCGGAAAGGATAGCGATACCATCCTGAAGCTGGCACAGATTGCAAAAATCCCGTTTGAGGTGCTCCACAGCCACACGACCGTGGACGCTCCCGAGACCGTATACCATGTACGCGAAAAATTCCGGGAGCTGGAACTTGCGGGAGTTAAATGCGAAATTGACTACCATGTCCAACCCGACGGGAAAAGGATGACTATGTGGAATTTAATCCCGCGGAAGACAATGCCGCCGACGCGGACTGTGCGCTACTGTTGCGCAGAGCTTAAGGAGGGCGGGGCAAAAGGAAGATTTATTGCAACAGGAGTAAGATGGGACGAAAGCCGCGCAAGAAAAAATACCCGTGGTGTTTTGGAAGTTATGGCGAGCAGAAAAGAAAAAAGAATTGTCCTTGCAAATGACAATGATGATGACCGGATGCTTTTCGAGAGTTGTCAAATGAAGGGAAAGCGTATAGTAAATCCAATCGTTGATTGGACTACAAGCGATGTTTTGGATTTTTGCTCGGAAAATAAAGTGCGGCTTTGCGCGTTATATACCGCTGGATGGACACGCGTTGGATGTGTCGGATGCCCGATGGCTGGGACAAAAACGAGATATAACGAGTTTGCTCAATATCCGACATACAAAAAAGCCTACATAGCAGCATTCGATAGAATGATCGAGGAACGGAAGCGGCGGGGCATGGTGAAAGGCCTTACCAGAATGGGCGATACAGGCGTTGATGTTTTCCACTGGTGGATGGAGGACGGCATACTTCCAGGGCAAACCGTCCTGCCGGGATTTGAGGAGGACGCGTGAAAATCACTATCCCAGAAATCCCGCCGTCGCTGAACAAGTACGCAGGACGGATGAATGGCTGGGAGTACCGAGCAGAAAAGCAGCGGTGGATTGGTTTGATGCGAGCGTACTGTAAAAAGCAAAAGCCGATGGACAAGGCCATAGTGACCATAACCTACTACTTTCCAACACGCCACCGGCACGACCCCGATAACTACAATGGCAAGATGCTGATGGACGGCCTGACCGACCGAGGAGTGATCGCAGACGACAGCTTTGACCATGTGGAATTAAGGCTTCGGGGAGAGTACGACAGACAAAATCCGAGGACGGAAATAACAATCGAGGAGGTTTTGGAGTGATAGCAGAAGATACGAAAAAAGAGAAAGACCACATGACGCCGCGTGAGAGAGCGGAATTCACCCGGCGGTGGAACGCTGCCGTGGAGAGAATCAGAAAAGCGATAGGAGGTGGAAAGGATGCCGTCAGCGGAGAGGATTGCGCTGGTTGAAAGACTGGTGCGGGAAAACAAGTCGAACAAGGAAATCGCAGAAATATTGGGCATCAAGCAAAGCTCCGTCCGGTCGACTATCGTAAAGTGAGGAGTAGAACGCGACAAGAACAGGCCGTGCAAGATTTGCGGTAAGTCTGTAGGGACTGCAAACCCGAAGGCGATGTACTGCAAAGAGTGCGGTAGGAGGATGAAGTCGGAGTACGCAAGGAAAAGCGCACAAAGGAACATGATCGAGGTGACCTGCAAATACTGCGGGAAGAAGTTTTTCGGCCATGAAGCGGCGAAGTTTTGCTCCAAGGTCTGCTACCAGAAGGCCGTGTCCGAGGGCAAGTACAACAAGGTTGAGAACCGCATCAAGCGGAAGCCAGGGAAAATCGACATCGAGATCCGCATCTGCGGTAAGACAAACGACCGCATGGAGAATGTCGACTACTACGAAGCCAGAGAGATATGGCGCAAGGGCTGGCTTGGCCGTGGCTACGCTGCTATGGTAACGGTGGACGGCAAACTGCTCGACACGATCCCCAAGGTTACAAAGTTTTTTGGTTTTAGGGGGGAAGGATATTGAAACATTGGATTGCTGTAATCCTGATCGTTGTGTGTGCAGGGCTGCTGCTGTGGTACATGGGGTGGCAGTACATATTGGCACAACAGGCGATGGCACAGGCGGCGGTGACCGCCGAAGAAGCTGCGGAGCGAGAACAAGCCGCCTACTACAAAGGCTGGCAGGACGGAAAGCAATATTATCTTGAGAATTTTGGAGGTGCAGAATGGATGCAGTAAAGTTTTTGGAAGAAGCAAAGAGAATGTGTGAAAGCTATGAGGAGTGTGAAGCCTGCCCGGCTAATGCCGATGGATTTGATGATTGCCGCATTGACAATATGCAGGCTATTGATGCTGCCGATGCTGTTGCGATTGTAGAAAAATGGTCGAAGGAGAATTCGATAAAAACACGGAGCAGCGAATTCTTAAAACATTATCCCGATGCTACTGTAGACTGTCATGGTATGGTTGATATTTGTCCAAAGGCGGTTGATAAAAATTATACACCTGTAAATGGATGCTGTAACACACATTGTGACGGTGACACGTCTTGTGACGAATGCTGCTATGAATACTGGATGCAGGAGGTAGAATGATGAAAGGGCTTGTAGTCACAACGGAGAAAACGATGCGGGTGCAGGATTTTTCCGAGCCTACACGCAAGAGCATCGGAGATGCTGTAGGAGGATATTTTGAGGTTGTCCGCCCGGTGCGTCTGAAGCGCCCGTACTGCATGGTTGTAAATGAAGAAGGAATGATTCTTGGTCTCCCGATCAACAGCTTCGGCAGTTTCCTTTACGGGACAGACTATCATGGGAACCCGATTTTAGGGGATATCGTGTTGTTAAAGGAAGGCATCAACAGCGATGGGGAGCCGGATATATTAGGGCTTAACGAACAAGACATTAAGTACCTGTGCGATATGGTTTCCAGCGGAAAGGGCGCCAGAGATGGTATGTGGAAACCGGAGAAGGAGATGAAACTGGGATGCCAAGCAAAGAAAAAGCAATCGAAGCATGGAACAGGAGGGTGACGATGGCTGAATACATAAACCGTGACGCAGAAATATCACTAATCAAGCAGTATGGACATGATGCAATAGCCGGCGGGAGACGTAGCCTTGACACTGTTGACGATTGCATAGAACTGGCAAACCGCATTGAAGCACTTCCAACAGCAGATGTTGCCCCGGTGGTGCATGGGTGGTGGGAAGGCGTTGATTCTTCCTATTGGCGATGGACACCATCGGGCGGTGTATCAATTTCGCACATCACATACATCTGCGGACGCTGCGGGTATGGGACGGTAGTTAAAACCCACTACTGCCCCAACTGCGGCGCAAAGATGGACATTAAGGACGGAGGTGGAAACGATGCGGCTGATTGATGGTGACGCTTTGATTGAAAAATTTAACGAAAAGACCGACCTGGCAGAATGTCTTGTTGACGCAAGAGCTGCAAAACGATTTGCAACTTTTTGTGCGCTTGCTGACGCGGTGGAGGAAATGCCCACCGTAGACGCAGAGGTCGTGGTGCGGTGTAAGGACTGCAAATATCTTGCAAATGCAACGGTTAATTCTAACGGCTTCTTAATTTGTCGTGCTACTTTTATGGAGATTGCACCGGAGGATTTTTGCTCCTACGGCGAGAGAAATGAGGGTGCGGAATGAAAATATACAAAAATCCGTGGGTATCAAGAGAAAGTTACTTTGTGCGTACTGGTGCTGCAAAATCGGCACGTATGGAAGCGTCTAAAAGCACTGGTTATTCTGTTGACTTTTGGGACGGTAAATGGAGAGTGAATAAAGTTGTTTATTACGATAAATCGATTGCTGAAATGCCTGTTATATGCGAAAACAAGGTAAGTATACATTCGGCCATTGATAAAGCTATTATTGATACGATTTTGGGATTTGTAGAAGTGGCAAAGAGGGGTGATGACAATGGCTACAAAGAGAGTGTGTGACCGATGCGGAGCGGAGATAAACCCGCCCAGCTCCGTAACCTATGCCGGTATTCGGCGTATCAAGAACGACATAAATGACAACGACTACGAACTTTGTGTTTCGTGTGCGTACAAATTGCGGAAGTGGCTCAATGGAGAGGAGGATGACGATGGATAATGTAACCGATATCATCCAGCGGGATTGGAGCAAGGATTTTATCTCCCTCATGCAAAACCGTATCATTGTATCTCACTACAAATACGGCTGGATAAGCCAAAACTACCCGGAGCTGGCCAAGGCGATAGACAGCGCAGAGGAACGGCTGCGGCTGTACCGTGAGACAGGCAATACAGAATGGTTGGTTGACCTTGCCAATTTTGCCATGATCGAGTTTATGCACCCCAGCCACCCGCAGGCCCATTTCCGGGCAACAGGCAGCAACGAAAGCCCCGGTCTTGCAAACGGAATAAGCTACAAAGAGCTGATGGAGGAGGGTGACACATGACCGACTATAAAAAAGTCTGTAAGAGGGAGCTTGGCAGGTATTACGAAAAGCTGATGGCCATCGACAGCCTGCAGGACGAGATCGATATGCTGACCGACAGAATGGAGGGCATCAGGTCGCCCAAAATGGATGCTACACCTGTACAGGGCGGCAGCTCAACTGCCGAGGAACGCATCATAAACGCCATCTGCAATAGGGACAACCTAACCGTCAATCACGAGCTGGTTAAGTGGCAAGTGCGGCAGATGGACCGTGGCTTGTCGATATTGACCGACCAGCAGCGCAGGATACTTGAGGTGGCCGTCATGCGGCGTGAGTACAATGCAATCGATAGATTATGTGACGAGCTGCACATCAGCAGGTCGGAGCTGTACCGCAGGATGGACGAGGCCATCAAGAGATACACCATTTGCCGATACGGTGTGACCGAGCTGTAAAACTTGGGACAAATTCGGGACAAAATTACGGCTAACATAGTGTATAATATATAATGGGCGAAGCCCATACAGCAACGCCGGGGTTATCCCGGCAATCTGCTCCCGTAGCTCAATGGTAGAGCGGCTGATTTGTAATCAGCTGGCTGTGGGTTCAAATCCTACCGGGTGCTCCATTCTCTCCTTTCAAAAACCTCCTTGACTTAAAACTTCTCCCCGCAGTTTTGGCTTCGGCGTTTTACATGGGGACACAAAAAGAGCAAGCATTTCTGCCTGCTCTTTTTTGTTTAGATTTTGCGGGAGTCAAATGCGCCGGGGAATGTATTGCAGTTTTCCCAGCAGGCCCAGTCGATTTTTCCATCCTCCTCGGCATAGTCGGACAAGTCCTCGATGGAAACGACAGCGGAAAAGATTTGACGGTTCCGCCGGTCCGCTTCGGAGAGCTGCTCCCATGCACCTCTGGCTTCCCGGTTGGCATCCTCGGCGGTGTCATAGACATCCGTCCAACTATCGCCTGTGCCGGAGATCGGCATATCGACCACAATGTAGCGCCTCTCGGCCTTTGCGAGCTGCTCCGGTGTTGGCATAAGGCCAAGGAGCTGCTGCATCATTACTCTGGCGTAGTCGGTGCAGGATCTTTGACCACCACACCAGCTCTCCATGGTGCGGTAAGGGATCAGGAAGCGCTCGGCCAGTTTGCGCTGGCTCATGCCGGCTGCTGCTGCGATCTCCCTGACGCTGCGATGCATAGCGTCATAGATGGCTCCGACCATCTCGATGCGCTCTTGATCGGGGCCCCCGTCAAATGCGCTGGACAAGGCCCAGTCGCTTACAAATGCGTCACGGTCTTTTGTGGTAAGTGCGTCCTCGCAGATGGATTGATAGATTTTCATGTTGTCCTCCTTGGTATGGGGTTTCCCCCGCCGAAGCGAGGGTGTGTTGTCAGACATCCTGTACCATTTTCGCAGCGAGTTTGATAATCCTCCAGTTTTTCGGATTTTTTGCAGATCCTATGATTGCCTCTAAAGCCTCCCGATCTTCGCACACGGCATATTGCTTCCATCTGTACCCCTGAAATGTGCGGTTTTTCGTCATATTTTCACGCGGAATGTAGAGCGTCTTATATTCAAGGGAATACATATATCGTTAATCCTCCCAATTCATTTCGAGGTTCTCGAACCAAGCGTTCAGCAGCTCGCCGTCCTCGGTCACGATCTGGGCGGTCTCGGTCTGGGCTGCTGCCCTCTTACTGTCTTTATTGTACCACACATTGTGAGGTATGTAAATAGTTTTTATAGAAAAATATTCACAAATGTGAAGCGTAAAATACAGCATATTGCACAAAAGGAGGTAAAAACCATTGGATTTGATATGCCACAGGCTGCCGGGAAAGGCCGCAAAGATATATCCCGTATCGGATGTGCATCTTGGGAGCATCCTGCACGACAAAGCAGGATGGGAAACCTTCTGCCGCCGTGTGGAGGCAGAGGATGCCTATGTGATCCTCGGCGGGGATTTAATCAACAACAATACCCGCCATGCCGCAGGCAGCCCGTTTGAGGACTACCTGCGACCGAGGGAGCAAAAAAGCTGATGGTGGAGATGCTGACACCGATCAAAAAAAAGATCCTGTGCGCAGTATCCGGCAACCACGAGGCAAGGACGGCCAAGGACACCGACCAGGACATCATGTGCGACATCATGTGCAAGCTGGATCTGGAGGACAGATATGCAGAGGATGTGGCATTTGTCAAGCTCCAGCTTGGGACACGCACCAACAGGGACTCATCGTTGGTGGCCTACACAATGGCCGTTACGCACGGCTCCGGCGGCGGAATATATACAGGTGCAACAGTCAACCGCAACGAGCGCTTTGCAAACACGGTCGAGGGCATCGATGCGCTGATTGTAGGGCATACCCACAAGGGGACGGTGTCCAAGCCCAAAAAGATCGTGGTAGACAGCAAAAACAACAAGGTGACGACAAAACAATTAGTCGTAGTAAGCTGCACAGCATGGCAGCATTACGGCGGATATGCAGCACGCAAGATGTTACTCCCCAGCGCAGAGAGTGATGCAGAGCAGCCACAGACATTGCTGTTAGGCTGTAACAAGCATGGCGACAAGCGTATCACGGTGGTGTGGTGATAAGATATGGTAGCCCGGCATAGCAGACACCGGGAGGGATAGGGCGGGTAATGATGTTTGATTACAATTCGCAAAAATGGAAAAGGAAGCGTCTGCAAATATTAAAGCGCGACGGATATATGTGCCAGCACTGTAAGAGGTATGGCAAAGCAGTACCGGCAACAACCGTCCACCACATCCAACACGCTGACGAGTACCCAGAGATGGCCTGTGCGGATAAAAATGTAATTGGTCTCTGCGAGGGATGC
>ERZ1034897.342-NODE-342-length-24557-cov-36.117623_pt1 | contig 24557 bp, 33 predicted proteins | sample MGYA00520629_ERZ1034897 | MGnify/ENA primary metagenome ERZ1034897 (study PRJEB33766, sample SAMN09781789) | gut metagenome | biome: gut microbiome | host: Homo sapiens | place: Madagascar | study: EMG produced TPA metagenomics assembly of the PRJNA485056 data...
GAACGCATCAAGGCTGATACTTGGTATCAACTTAAAAACGGAGAGTTCGTAGAAATAACAGAGTAACTAACCGCCTCTCCTTGGCAACAGGGAGAGGATAAAAAGAATAAAATATGGCAGAGATTATTTATTTCGGAACAAATGGGTGTTCCGGTCATTATCCTATTGGTATAGATAAAACGCTGACCGAGGATGAATACAAAAAATGGTGTGAATGCGACAATGAAGTTTGGATTGATAATATCCAAAAGAATCCAGGTCGCCATGTCATCAAGCATCACGGAGAGATTTATACAAATTATGGTGTTCCATTCTCGGTAGATGAAGACAGAGTTGGCGACCATACTGAGTTATTTTGGAAAGGCATTCATACGAAAGAAGAAATCCAAAAGATGGTAATGACTTCATCATCTTATGGGAAGGGAGAATGGCTCGTATCACTCATTGGAAACCTATTGAAAAGTTGGAGGAATAAGTATGGCATTTTGTTTTTGTGATATTTGTGATTACAAGGATAAGTGTGAACACTATCGAAAAATAGTAGTTTGTCCTTATATAAAAGTGGAGGAATAGTTATGGCATGGGTAGCGGTTGATAAAAATGGCAGTGAAGCTATCTACGAAGAAGAGCCTGTTAGGAATAGTGATTATGATACGTGGCTATCAATACGCTGTGATGTATTAGGTAGAGGAACTGATTTCGTCCTTATCCCAAAAGGTAGTATCAAGAAACTCATTGGAAGAGAATTATCTTGGAAAGATGAGCCAGTAGAACTTAAAGAAGAATAGTTATGGCAACATATAGGATAGTAGATATGTATCGTAAAAGTAAGCCTGTTAACGGCATACATTACGATTCTTGGGATGAGCCTATCCTTGCTTATCGTGTAGATAAAAGACATTCATTGTTCTTTGGGCTTATCCATTATTGGGATTATGGTGCATATGACCTTTGCCCAAAGTATTTGTTTTCTTCGGTTGATAAAGCCAAGGAGGCTATATTTAAGGTTGATAAAAGTAGAAGAGTAACAATTTTATATGAATAGCGTATGAAAGTCGAAAATATCAAGTTCAAGGCTAAACGTCTTGACAATTCAGAGTGGGTAGAGGGCTACTTCTATCAGGAGTGCGATAATACCTACATCATAGAGGACAGACAGGGCGAGTCAATGCTCAATCGTAATCATCTTTATGAAGTTGACCCTTCCACAGTCTGCCAGTTCACTGGACTGAAAGACAGTAATGGTGTAGAAATATGGGAAGGGGACTATATAAGCTCAATATATAGTTATCCAAAACAGAAGAAAGTTGAGTTTAAAAACGGAGCTTTTGGCATTGAGACATATTACCGTGGGTTGGATTTTCTCCCATTTGCATGTTGCGATATAAGAGCTGGATGCTTAATCGAATTTGAACTTGAAGACAGAAAGGAAGGTGAGAAATGATAAAGCAAGTTTACCAAGTGCAGGTCAAAGATAGATTTGGCTATGCAGATACTCTGGAACAAGCCAAGGAGCTAGAAGATACTTTTAAGACTTCCTTTGGTGGTGAGGCAGCAACTTCTTCAAGAAGTGTAGGTGTTAACGTAAATAGTATTATGTTATGAAGATTAGACTAGCAAAGAAGATAATGAAAGCAAGGCTGCTGATGAAAAAGAACAGTCATTGTGTTCATGTAATAAATCTTCCTTATTGGAAGATGAAACACAATTTGATGCTTATACATAAAAGTATAGACCACCGCATCACCAAGGCGATAAGTTTAACAAGTAAAAAGAAGAAAAATGAGAACAAAAAATACTGACATTTTTGCGGAATGCACATACGCATACATTGGCAAGAACTATCTTGGTTCAGAGGTATTAATGTATAATAGCGTAGGAAAAGCTACACCAGTTTTATGGTTACTTCCAGAGACTATTTTCGCAACCGACTGGGAGGAGGTTGAAGGATGAAAAAGAAGTATATAAAAAAACAAGGAGAACCATTCGATGCTATACAATGGAACGGACATAATGTAAATGAAGTCAAAAAATTCGTTAGCGAATATCGAGTAATGTATTACGACAATAAGTTTATTATATTATATGGTGCCCTTCATTTACCTACTGTTGCCCAAATAGGTGATTATATCTTGTGTCGTAATGGTAACGCTAGCGTAATTAATCAACATTTTTTTGAAGAAGAGTATAAAGAATTATAAACATATTAATATGAAACAATCCAATCAATCCTCAGGCATCGGCTTCGTCAGCCTCCTTGCCCTCTCATTCATAGTCCTCAAACTATGCAGTGTCATCACATGGTCGTGGTGGGTAGTCCTACTCCCTCTGGAGATACCCATCGCCATCTGCATCATCTGCGCAATCATCATGATTCTATGCGTCAGATACCAGGATCACAAACGATACAAGCAATATAACAAACAAAAGAAAAGAAAATGAAATACCCCAAATTCATCCTCAATGAGTTCACAGGTGGACATTTAGAGTACATCACCCCATGCCCTTTCAGCATCATCAGCAAGACAGGCGACATCCTCATGGTCGGTAGCCTAGCCTGCCAGCGTTGCCAATACTTCCGTGGCATCAACCGTGAAGACTCCATCGTCTCCTGCGCCATTCAGTAATCAGTAATCAATAAATCAATAACAAGCAATTATGAATAGAAAAAAGATTTCCATCATCCAGCGCATCGTAGAGCGCATCATAGGTAAGAAGTTCTACATCTCAGTCATCGCCCAGAAGGGCACCAATCAGTACTTCGTCAATTCCACCATCTACCGATCCCTTGCCGAAGTCCTAGCCCACAAACGTCATGTAGAGCAAGACTGCCCTTCCCTAGTCTACATCTGCTATTACTCCTTCCGCTCACACAACGACTTCCGCCTATCCGTCTCCGATGGAAAGCCAGTCAGCGAGGAAGAGGCTAAGCAGATAGCCAACCAAGGAAAGGAGGCAGCATCCCATGCGTAAGTACGACCTCAAAGGGCAGCGGTTCGGTCGTCTCACCGTCCGCTGCAAGTCCCTTAAGTCCGATGGTCACCACAATGTCTTTTGGATATGCCAGTGCGATTGCGGCAGAGCCACCATAGCCACCACCACAGCCCTGCGCCAAGGCTACAAACGCTCCTGCGGATGCCTTCGCCAAGACAATGGCAGAGTGCAAGCAGAGAAAATGCTCCAGCATCACCAATCCCACAAAATTAACGGATAACAACCCCATCCGTCAACTAATCATTAATTTTGCAAACATGAAGAATCATAAGTTCAAATATCTACACCAGAAAGTCCGTCTAGCCAAGTCCCTTTGGTATCACGGCTTCGATGCCGTCTTGGATGGCAAGGTCAATTCCGTCACTATCAGCCGTCGCCTATACAGCCACATGATGTCCCGAGACCGCCCATCCCAAGAGCTCATAGTCTTCTCCGCCAACGATAGCCACCTCTATAGCTTCGCCTTCCGAGCCGACTATCCTCAGCTCCATGCCGCCCAGACAGCCTTCACCGAGCTCCAGTACAATACCATGCACCACAAGATAGGCTTCCGCACCGACCAGCCATCCGTCACCGCCATCCTCCACGATTACGGTCTCCCAACCGATGCCTGCGTCCGTCTCTCCGTCCTGCCAAGGCACACCGCCAGTGGCGAGGTCTTCTACGAGATTCAGCGGCCACACCAAAAAGGCTAATCATAAATCTCAAATTTCAACTCTCAAATTTCAACTTCAATGAACCAAATCCAAAATATCCCCCTCCTAGGTCTTACCCACTCTCCATCCGACAACCTCTGTCAGGATGGAGAGCTGGGCACCTGCCTAGGTCTCATCTCCGAGGATGACTCACTCATCCCCATCCCACAGCCTCAGATAGTCGAGTCCTTCAACCTCCCCGAGGGCGCAAGCATTCGCCTAGTCCATAAGGTCACCCACGATAACACCATCCACTCCCACTACATCATCCTTCGCTCCGATGGCTCCTGGTATTGGACGGAACGAGGTGGAGACGGAACAGCCAACGACATATCACTAGGCTCATTCCATGTCAATACCGTCACAGCAGTCGGCAATATCCTCTGCTTCGTAGGCGACAACACCACCAAGTATGCCTTTTGGAATATCTACAAGCAGACCTATATCCTCTTTTCCAGAGAGAATTTCAATTACGATATATCTCTAAAAATAGTAGATACCACTCATTACGCAGGAGTGCTTAATGCCGATTTAGGAGAAGAGTTTTGGGAAATCTTCTCCTATAGTTTCTTTGGGTCAGACAATGAGGGAAACTACATGATGGATGCCATCGATGCCGACAAGGTTATCCGTGCCTTCTCAGTTCTCGATGCTAGCCTAAATAGTCAGTTAGAAGCCAAAGGAGACACTTTTCAGAAATACAATACCTTTGCAGTGGTCGCCATCCGCCTATATGATGGATCATATTACAACATCTCCAATATCTTCCGTCTAGATGGCACATTCCGAACCATCGAAGAGGTCAATGCCAATGCCGACAAGAAGACGCTGTTTTCTTCTGATAGCAGATACATCCAGTATGCCTATAGCATCCAGATAACCCTCTCATCACTCGAAGAGATTTACGACCTCATTCAAGGTGTAGATGTATTCCTCACCAAGGGAGAGCCTTTCATAGACACCAACAAGGCTGTTACCGACTTCACTTTCACAGATACCAAACATCGTCAGGGAACATTCCGTTTCCATTACATGACTCCTTCCCTGGCCAAGCAAACCATAGACTCCATGGTATTCTACCATTCAGTCTTCATCAGCAAGGAAAATCTAGCCAAACCTGTCACTCTTAAGCGAGTCCTAGGCACTGAGGAGAGCATCTCACTAACCAATCTCTTCCGCTCCGATGTCGGGGGCAAGGTAGCCACTACCTACAACAACCGCCTCCACATTGCTAACATCAATTCGGGCAACATCACGCTTAAGAACACATTTTTAGCAGATACCACATCTATTGGGTATCAGTACGATGGCATCATCCGTGTGCAGACCCGAGACCATGAGTTCTGGTGGAAGGGCGACCTCCTCGCCATCGACTCTTCCTTCCTCAGCGTCCCAGTCTTGGAAGTCTCCAACATCACCATATATCGCCACCTTAAGAATGCTACCCAGTCGGCAGTCTATCAGAAGGCATCCCTTAAACCCATCTCTTCCGAAACGATGGGTTATTCCTATTACGTTCAGGAAGACCAGACCCACGGCATCTCCTTTGACATTCCATGGCAAGATGCCACAGAGGTAGAGTATAATGATTTCCTCAATAAATATGAATCATCCAAGAATACCTCTATCATTGATAGCTCCGTTTCCGTGGTCAAGGTTAGCGAAGCCGAGAATCCTCTCGTCTTCCAAGCCAAGGATAGCGTGCAGGTTGGCTCATCCATCATCTATGCCATCTCCGTCAATACCCGACCCATTAGTGAGGGTCAGTTTGGAGATGCTCCGCTCTATGCCTTCACCGATGAGGGAGTCTGGGTGCTCACACCTTCCGATGAAGGAACCTATATCGCTCGCCAGCCAGCCTCCCGAGACATCTGCTCCAATCCCGATGCCATCGTCCAGATAGATGATGCCGTCCTCTTCCCTACCTCCCGAGGCATCCTCATGCAGCAGGGCAGGGTCGCCCAGTGCATCACCGATGTTTTGGATGGCTATCCGTTCGATTTCACCAAGCTCCGCAGTATCGACCATGCCAAGCTAGTGCTCAAGAATGCAGACATCTCACCTTTCGATGTTCAGTACGTCCGCTTCCGTCAGTTCCTAGACAATGGTACCTCCAAGGCAAGCATCATCTACGATTACTATGATAGCCGCATCATAGTCTTCAATCCCGATTACACCTATGCCTACGTGTATTCACTGAAGAGCCAACGGTGGGGCACCATGAGTAGTCCGTTCTCTGAGCGTGTCAATATCTATCCAGAGTCCTATGCTCTAGATGATGCAGGTCATATTCTCAACATCTATATCCAGGATCCAAAGGATGATGTGCCCTATTTCGTCTGTACTCGTCCCTTCACGCTCAGCCAGCCAAACATCTACAAGACCATCTTCTCCCTCATCCTCCGTGGCTACGTCAGCACCGAGAATGGCAAGTGCGGTCTAGTCCTCTATGGGAGCAACGACCTCCATCATTGGTATCTAGTAAAGTCATCAGTAGCTAAGTATATACATGGCATCTGTGGCTCACCTTACAAATATTTCCGTCTTGCCATCATCGGCAGTCTCTCACCCAAAGAGTCCCTATCAAGCATCTCCGTAGAGTTCCAGCCAAGATGGCAGAATCAATTAAGATAAAAATAATTATGGCAGAATATACACTTAAAGATTTCGATTTTCAGAAGGTATCAACAACTCTAGTCGCTGTAGGATATAAAGACAAAAATGGAAATATCCACATTGCCAAAGAACTAGTTTTCAATACAGATGGCAAGGGCTTATACTCTGGATATGCCACCTTCGATGATTATGAGACCTATGGCTTCTATTCTAATGGTGATGCATTTGACGAAGAAAATAAATTATTCGCCAAGCTAGGTATCGTAGAGACCACCATCACCAAGACAACAGGTACAAAGCTCGTCCGTGAGACCAATTCCGATGGCACATCCAATGCCCGACCTTTCCCGAGATATGGCACATCAGTGCCTACCGAAACATCATCCACCCAAGACTCATCATCCGATGCAGTCTCAGGTGAGGTCTTCTCCATCGCCACCCTCCAGCCCCGAGAGGAGATAGCCATGCACTGCTTGGAGTCCATGCTCCATCCGTATGACAACCCACTCCTCATCGACAACACCAAGATAAAGCTCCTAGTAGAGAAGTCCTTCCTCTTCGCTCAGGAGTTCATCAATCAGGCAGTCCTATACCGAGAGAAGGAGACCACCGCAGAAAGCAGCAAGTATGCCTCAGTGGATTACGACTCCCTTTCTTCCGATACCGACAAGCTGCTCTACAACATCTTCACCGCCCTCACCAATATGATGGCGCAGAGCAAGAATCAGTATGCCGACCAGCAGAGGAATGGCTTAAAGGTCAGCACCACAGACCTCAACATCAAGACCACCTTCCCCGACACTATTCATGCCGACATCAACGGCTCCATCAGTGCCGAGGTCAGTGGTTCTGTTTCCTCCGAGGTCAGTGGCAGCATAACCACCAAGTCCGAGGGCACCCCATCAGAAACCACATAATAAATAAAATTCATAATATTACTTTTTTAGTTAAGATTGTTAGTTGTTAAATTGTAAAAGGGTAGCCATCCGTGATGGACAGCTACCCTTAATTCTTCATTATAAATTATTAATTCTTAATTATCAAAATGGGTGCAACCTGATTCTTTCCCTACCTGCCGTTCTATTGCTAGCATCCTTCATCTTTTGTTTCTTATCCTCAGCCAGCACCTTAAATCGCTCAGCCCCATTCGGATAAACTATCATCATCCATTCATAGAGGCATTCATACACGATGTAGTCGTGCATATACACAGTCATCGTATGCACGCTAGTCTTCAAGAAACCTATAGGCATCAGCATCGCTAGATAGTAAGCCTCCTCATCGTTCGTAGGAGAGCCCACACATTCCTCCCACTCGTTCGAGTCAAAGCCACCACCCCTCATCTCCATCTTGCAGAATCTGAAAAGTAGCTCCCTGCAATCCTCCACCGCAGAGTCCAGGATCCTAGCCAGTTTCTCTCTGTTCCCATCCTCCCCGATGGTGTACACCTGCTCCAGCGTCTCGGGCATAGACTCCACCTGCCCAACCTTCGTGCTGATGATGTTCTCACTCTCCGCAAAGCTATAGGCAGTGTTCTTGATGTCATATACCAGCTCATTCTTCATGAGCTCCACCATCACCTTATATCCTTTATTGCAAGTTCTAGCATTCATAATCTAAAAATTTCTTATTGGTCTTTTCTTACTATACAGCAGCTTCTTGGTTTCACCCCCAAGCGCAGCCGTCTTCTCCTGATACATTTGCACCTCATCCTTGTTAGCCACACCGCACCATTCCGCTATGATCCAGTTCACCATATAGTTGAAGGCAGCCTTCTTCACCGCATCATTGTTGGCTGAGTTATACATGTCGGGCATCACCAAGGTCAGCACATATTTCTTGTCTCCCTCAGTGTCAGCCCACTCCTTCACCCATTTCAGCCATACTTGGCATAGTCCTCCGATGGCATTCTTCCAGTACTGCTCCAGCATCACCTTGTCGCTCTCCTTCACAAACACCTGCTCGTAGGCACTCTTCCCATCCTCCAGCTGTTTCTTAGACCCGATGAAGGCAGTAGTCTTAGCCACCTCCTCCATCACGTCATCTTTCTTGATTTCTATGTTCAGTATTTGCATTTTTGATTCTCCTATATAGTTTCCATAAAAAGTAAATTACCACTAGCACCACCACACCCAGCAGCCAGTTAGTCATCTTAAGCTGAGCCTTCTGCCAGCTGCTCAGTTCCTTCTCCACAGGGTAAGGCACAGGTATCGAGTCCCTCTTGATGAAGGAATCCACTCTGTTCCTATACACATTCCGATACTCCAGTTTCGTATGCCATCTATCCACATACTTCGTATCACCCTCCATACGCACCATCACAGAGTCATGCACCCATACCGAGTCATTCCTCACCAGCGTGTCGTGCTTCATCACCTCCTTCTCCACTACCCTCTCCATCGGCACATACCTAGTAGTCCTGCACCCAGTGAATAAAAAAGTGGCAAGCAGACCGATGATAACACCTATCACTAGCCTGCTCCATAACCGTTCATCATACCATCTCATCAGCAGAAATTATTAATTATTAATTTCAAAAGCCTCTTTTGCACGCTTCAAGAAGGTCTTTCTGCTCTCCAATCCATTCTTGCCCCCATTCACCACCTTGGTGATGGCAAGCACCTGATCCTTGTCAGCCTTCTCGTTCAGTCCGTGCGTCCACCACCACCACATGCTGCTCTTCACCGCACCCAGTGGCTTCTCCAGCAGTTCTGGCTCATCCATGATGTTACCCTTGCAGTAGCTGCTGTCCTGGTATTGCTGATAGTTCGCTCTGCCAGTAATCTGAATCAATCCCCTGCCACGATACTTATACCCATCGCCATCCTTCAAGTTGCCCAGCATATTCTTTAGCTTGCCATTGTCATATTTCACAAAGTAAGCCTTGTTGCCAAGTTCCTTGGTATATCTCAGCTCACCACTCTCATGCGCTATCTGCGCCAAGTAGTGAGCCATTCTCAGCGGAGTGTTAATCTTAAACGTGTCTGCATATCCATTGATGTAAGGCAGATACACACCCACCTTATCCTTAGCGTTCGGCATGATAGCCAGCAATTGTTCTCTTGTTACCTTCATAGCTTATTTCTCCTCTTTTACCTTTTTCACGATTTCTTCAATTTTGTCGTCCACTCGACTTTCAAAATTGCCTAGTTTGGTCTTAAAATAAATGTTTACCCCGAAAATAGCCCCAGAGTAAACCAATGCTTGGCTGATATACCAAAGCACACCATCACTGATGTTGTAGCCATTCAGGAAGAAGGAGAGGAATGCCAAGATGATTCCGCTCACTACCATACCGATGGCTGTACCGTATTGCAAACTTTCTCTTACGTTTGGAGTCATAACTTATCTTTGTTTAATTATTAATTATTTTATCATGCAAAGAAAATGCAAACGAGCGCAATGAAAGCTTGCTTTCATATTGCCGAGTGCAGCTTTTCTTATGCAAAGATAAGCTATGCCTCCCAAACCGATATGTTATCCGTTAATTTCGTGCCATATTTTTGATGTCGGAAATACAGCATCACTATCCTGTAGATACTCCACAGCCATATCCGCCACCATATCCTTCACTTCCTCCTCCGTCTTGGCATACTTTCCGATGGTGCCATGATAGTCGCTTCTGATAAGGTTCATCGACACCTCAAAGTCATAGATGTTGTAGTCCGAAACATCATCCATTCTCTTCCCGAAGGCATCCTTCACCTCATCCTCAGTAAAGAAGGGAGCCGCATGTCTGCCCTCCTCATCCTCATACCACATCTTCACGATAGCCTCGTCAGCCCACACCTCGTCAAAGTGCCCATCGGTCATCACCGCAAACACCATGGCGCACAGTCTGTGCATGTCCTCCTTCTTCATGCAGCTAGCAGCTACCTTGCCGATAGCCTCAGCCACACCCATCATCTGCTCGGGAGTCATATCCTCCCGATACTTGTTAATCAATTCCACATAGTCCATAATCGTAAAAGTATTTGGTTCTAAAATCTGCGACAAAATTATAAAGATTCTCCAAACAATCCCATAAACTCGCAAACATTTCCCTAACCACCACACCCTCAGCCAAATACAATTACGCACATTCTAGCAAGAATGCCCTATAAACTATTCATCCTCCTTATGCTTCACTCTCACCTCGTTCCCCCTGCTCCAGATGTCGTTTTTCTTGCGCTTGATTACCTTACCCAGCACATCAGTCTTATAAAGGTCAGGAGCCGCCTCCCTCCCCTTAGTCTCATTCGCCATCCCACCATGAGGGTTCTGGTCTGCGTTCACACCAGCATCATTCCCCTTCCAGTCCTTATCATCATTCTTGTCTGCTATCATAATTATCATTTATTAATTATACATTATTAATTATACATTATTAATTATACATTAACTTGCCAGCGGTGCCTGCTGCTCGCTAGGATTCACACCCTGTCCGCTCATCATCTGCTGTAGCATAGCCTGAGCCCTAGGGTTGCTCTGCGAAGCCTGCTGCACCTGCGCTTGCAGCTCTGGGCTCATACCTTGTGGCACTCTGTCCTGCTCTATGTCAGTCTGCTGCGACTTGATACTCTGCAATAGCTCATCGCCAAATGGGAAGTCACCCACCTGCAAGAGTTGCTCCAGAGAGATAGCCTGTGCCTGCCATAGTTGCATCAGGAAGTCATTAGCCATCTGTCTATACACAGGTGTGGCGGTGCTCTCCGTGATGTTGATGTCAAACTCCACGTCCCTAATCTTCTTAGGGTCATACTCCACCACCTGTCCAGCTCTGCCCACGATGTTATAAGTCTTCTTCGTTCCGTAATACTGTTGTATCATCTTCACGTCCTTATAAGCACCATCTATGATAAATTGGCTATAGCTTTCCAATATATCCAGCAGCGACATCGTAGCGTTCTGTGTCTGCTGAGCGTAGAGTGAACCGCTCGTTCCGCTATTGCCAGGCTTGCCTTGCAGCGCACCATTCACACCCGATATATCCTCAAAGAATTTCAGCTGAAATTGCAGCAAGTCCCCGATGCCGATGTTCGTGCAGTTGTTAGCCACCTGCGTAGGCAGCTGACCAGTCTTGCTAGGCTTGAATCTTACCAGCCCGTTAAATCTAGCCCACTCATCCGCCAAGTCGCTCCAAGTCATATCGTCAGGCAAACAGTCGTCTGGGCATAGCAACACACCCTTTGCGCTCGCCCTCATGATGAAGTCATACATCGTTATCAGTCGGTTCACATATCTCTGTTGGTCTACCACGTCTTCCACAAAGCTATGTATCTCGCCATCTATGAATGGATAGAACTTGAATACGTATGGATGCTCACCATGTGCGTATGGGGTCTCGCCCTCCCTCAGTATATCGCCAAACGGACTCAGATAGTAGTAATACCAGTAGTCGTCCATAAACCAAGTAGCCTCTATCAGCGGCACCTCGTCAGGCAGCAGTCCCTGCTCCATGCCTCTCTTCTTGCGGTCTTCGTTCTCTAGGTCTACCAGTTCATACTTATCCTCCACGTCTATTTTGTATTCATCGCCATTGTTGTAGTCATAGCATCGGTAGCGTGGCTTCGTTTCCTTCCTCCATACCTCTATCACTCGGCATAGCGAAGGGTTCGATGGAGCCATGAAGTCCACCCTCTTCGGGTCAAACTCGCCAAACTGCTGTAGGCTGTCCGCTATAAACTCTCGGTCGCTAGCGTTCTTATATATATGCTTGATCCATCTAGCCTTATCAGGGCTATCAGCAAACTCCCTCAGCACATTGGCTAGCGTCACGTCATGCACCTCTCCCAGACAACTCTCGTCTCCACCACGGAAGTCCCTCATATTGTTGTCCACGAAGAAATTATTAGGGTTCACGTAGTCCGTCCAGCAGTCGCTTCTGTTCTTCTTCCAGCCATACTTCTTCCTACAGATGGCAGCACCGCTTATCAAGAACTCCTCCATGATCCTGGCATCCAGTTCCGTCTCTCTATTCAGCTGTCTGTTGTATTGCAGCACCACGCTCATAGTCTCGCCATATTTCTGCTCGTCCTTGTCTCTGGTCACGCAGATAGGTTCCTTGCTCTGGGAGCGATACACACCCAGCACATTCTTCACCAGTCGTCTGATAAGGTTATTTTTCAGCGGCTCGCTACCTTGCAGTCTGATATACTGCTCCTCGGTCAGTCTCTTCACACCTCCGCATTTCGAGTGTATCTCCACCGTGTCGCCCCATTGGTTGCCATAGTTATACCGCTTGTTGCGCTCACGTCTCTTGCGGAAGTTCTCCATGTTGTTATAGTATCGCTGAGCCTCAAAGAGCACGCTGTATGCCCTCTCGTAGGGTTGGTCATATCGGTTCAAGCTAGCCTTCACGCTGTCCAGTTCCTCTCTGTCCAGTACCTTGCTCAGTGATAGAAGTTTCGCCTTTTCTTTTCTCTTAGCCATTTATTCTTGCGTTTCTTGGGGTTCTACAATGTTTGCCAGCTGGTAGGCTACGCTCCTCAGCCCTGCGGCAGTATCGTTGTCTCCTAGGCTCACACACACTAGGCTTGCAGCCATATATAGAATGGCATCCTTGATGTCGGTGCAGAGAGTAATGTTACCAGATTCAATCTTCGGCATCGGCAGATAGATGATTTTTGGCAGATGATCCTTCTCCTTCATCACGTAGCTTTCCACATAGCTTCCACCTTCCTCGTGCATCTTCACCACCGCTATGGGCTGTTCTAGGGTGCCGCACACTCGCCACTTGTTTCTCACCATCTTGGCTCTCTCGTCATCCTCGATTATGATGGTAGCGTTGCGTTCCCAGTCTTTGCAGCTCACGTTCAGCAATCGCCAGAAGTTGGTCGGCAGATGTTCCATTCTGTAGAAGTAGCTTCCTATATTCTCGGTCGTACCATTCTCCTCAGCCGTCAACCTGTAGTCTATCTTCTCTTTGGGCGCATTCCATTCTATGATTTTCGCTGCATCCACTAGTTTACTCTCTATCAGCTCACCTTGCGATAGAGTGTCGCTATCCTCAGGAGTCAGCAATGTGTCCTTCTCTTGGTTTCTGTCCAAGATTACCTTCACCTCCTTCACCAGTTCTGATATAGAGTATATGCTAGCCATAGTTATTCCAGTCCGTCTAGTACCACACCGTTATCCTGAGCCACAGTCAGTATGTCCTCCTTCGTCTTCATCTTCGAGCGGCTCACACCATAGTTGTCTGCTAGCCAGTCCTTGGCATCCGCTAGGTCTACCACCTTGTAGTGCTTCATCTCGTCCTCAGCCTTCTTCTTGGCAGCCTGCTGTCTCTTCTTTGCCTCAGCAGCAGCCTTCTTCTCGTCAACCTCCTCCAAGATAAAGAACTTGTCGTTAAACCAGTAGTGCCCCTCTATAGCCTTCTGCTCCTTCGGGTCTCTAGTGCTATAGATGCTGGTGCCGTGGCTCTGTCCGTCAAATACTATGCGTCTCAGTCCCTCGCCTTCCACATTCACGTTGAAGGCCAAGTCCGAATATGCTTGATAAGTCTTATACATTATTATATATTATATGTGAATGAAAAGAGGGATGGGGCAGCAGCCCTCACCCCTCTAATTCTTAATTATAAATTATTAATTATTAATTAAACTTTACGCAGCCGCCAGCTTCATGCGTGCATGAGCCTTAGGGTACTTCAAGTAGAGGCAAGCCACCTCCTGAATCACCACTGCGTCAGTGTTTCTGATACCTGCGCTCTTAAGGTCGAGTACGTTGCGTACCCATGGCAAGTGTACTGCCTTGCCCAAGAACTCAGGATCCAGAGCAAATGCGCAGTCCTTCATGCCCTGCAAGTCGAAGAACTCGGAGTGAATCATCAGAATCTCGCCAAAGTCGGTCTCCCAACTCTTAAAGGTCAAGTCCCATACCTTCACGGTGTCCTTCAATCGGAACTTATCAGAGCGAATCTTAGAGAATGCAGTGATAACGTCAGAGCCTGCAATCACCACCTTGCGCTTGTTGCCGATGCCAGTGCCAACAAACAAGTCCTTGGTGATGTCCACCAGCTCATTGTCCCAAATTACCACCTCGCCATCCTTGAAGCCCTTCTTTTTGTCTTCATCGATAGCCTTGTGTCCAATCTCGATGTCCTTGCCTGCCATCCACCAGATACCCTTGGTAAACCACTGAGCCATGTTAGCCTTGGTAGGATGCTTGATGCAGCCCATATCACCAAAGAGGTAAGTGCCCTCCATAGCGAGTCGCATGTCATAGATACTGTCCTCCTCCATGTCAGAGAAGTTCCAGTCCACCTTCTTGTCTGCAATCTTGTCGAATGTACTCTGCTCCACCTGAATCATAAAGTTCTGGCAGTACTGCACATCCTTGGTTGGCAAGTTGTTGAATCGTCCAGTCTGTACGTCCAGCTCACCGCAGCTCTTCGCCATACGGATAAGCACCTGTCCTTTCGTCAAGGCTGGAATACCGATAGGCTGCTTGCTAATCATATTTCCGTTAACGGCATATACGATAGGCTGACCCTCCGAGTCCTTACCACACACGCAGAGCTCCAAGTCTGGTGTAGGCTTGTCCTTGATGGTACTATAGGCTACACCCTGATAGTTCGTGATAGCCTTCACCCCTACCACTCGGATGGTATCGTCCAGCGTAAACATGTCTGGGTCTTCCACCTTAAGCACCATGCTAGAGCCAGAGCTATCAGTGGTTACTTCCTTCACGGTAGTCTTGATAGGACGTGTACCGATGCTGTAGTACTCATATACAAAGCTACCAGCCTTCTTCGATGTCGCATAGCGGCTAATCTGGTCTACAGGAGTAGCCATCGGGCGAATCTTCGTAATCTTCTTGTCAATCTCGTTGCTGTAGTAGTCAATATCGCCTTCCTCAGTGGTCACAGTTCGTCCGTGGGTCTCCGTGGCGATACCCTCGTTCTGTCGTCCAGCACCACCATTGCCATCCTCGCCAGCCGCAGGAGCACCACCAGCCTCGGCAGCGTGACCACTATCAGTCGTACCGCCATCAGGCAGCTGGGTCGCCTCAGCCATCAGCACCTGTCCGTTCACACCAAATACTAAAGCCAAGAGCATGATTACCACACCCATCAGCCGATTCCATGTACTTTTCGTTCGTTTCATATTCGTTTGATTTAATTCTTAATTATTAATTATAAATTCTTAATTTATCTATACCTCTGTCTCTGCTCATTACCTCGCTCCCAGATGGTGCCACGGCTAGCGGCTCTGTCCAGAGCACCATTGTTTCGCTCGTTGTTCTTCTCCTTAGCCACAGCGTTCGCAGAGTCAAGGTTAGCAGTACCATCGTCCTTCTTTCTCAGCTTAAGGTTCTTCACATGGTTGCTGTTCTTGCCTCTCACCTCGCCCTCATGGGCAGCGTCAGCCACGTCTTGGTCGTGGTTCTCGGCCAGGCGGAACATATCCAGAGCCTCCTTCGTAAACTTGCCTCGGATCACATCGTTTGCGATAGCCATCATCTTGCCCACAAGTTTGTCGGTAGTCTCCTCGCCAAACTCCTCGTCCATCTGAGCAAACACCTTCTGGCTATCCTCCATGTTCTTGGCAAACTCCTCATCCAGCTGCTTTCCGTCAGCCACCTTTTTCAGATACTCAGCCTGAGCCTCACCTATCTCCTCCGCATTGTCGGGATCGGTGAAGTAGTCGATGCCATCCTCCCCGAAGTTCTTCACAAACTCCGTCCAAGGGTTTCCACCGTTCATCATGCCCTGTAAGAAAGTAGCAGCCTTCGGGTTTCCACCCATCATGTCTGCCATCTGCTTCTCGTTGGCTTTGTAGCCTTCCAGTTCCTTCTGGTCAGCGTCATAGTCATCGTTGATGGCACCATAGATAGCCTCATCGTCCGCATACTCATCCTCTGGATGGCGGGTCTTAAGTCGCTCCAGAGCCAAGTCTCTCTTGGACTTCGTGGCTTGCTGTGGTGCAGCACCAGCATTCTGCTCGTTGTTTGTATTTTCTGCCATATATATGTATTATTGTTGTTTCTGCGCCCAAAGGTAGTGCTTTTTCCCAACATTTTATTTTTATCCGTTAATTTTGCTTATTTATCCATACAACTTTCAACATTTTTTCGTATCTTTGCATCAATATCTATATGAAGTATAAGGAATCACGATGCGATTTTATAGAGGAACGTGATGCTGAACTTTTGAGAGCTTGTACCAATATCATTGGAGGAAGAGACAAAATCAGTCTGTCTGAGGTATATGATACCTTAGCCCAAACTCCATGCAGCCGTTTTTACGTGTCAGAGGAGCGTGCCTATATTGTCATTGGATATTTGCAGCGTGGCATTCCCCTAGCCAATATGATACCTCTGCGCAGGGAAATGTTCCAAGAGATTTTCCGTAGATTCATTCTGTTTCGCAAGGAGCACCCATCTCTCACCAAGATGGAGTGCATTTGGCATGTATGCCATCAGCCTGCGCCCAAGTTCTATCTTACACCAGGATCTATCCGTGCCATTCTTAGCAAGGTGAGAAAGGAGGCTAAGAGGCGATGTTACGAGGAAAGAAAGCGCAAGTTGCGATTTATGTTGGGTACATTATAATAATGTGTATCTCCCTCTTGGGCTGTGATGGATATGGTCTTTCTAGTGGCTGCACACTTTCCCAGCGTCTGTCCTATCCACTCTTCCATCAGAACATCTTCCATGCCCTTATCAATCTGTACGTACTCCGTCAGTGCCTCCGATTCCTTCCTTGTGACATCGGCAACTTTTTCATATTCTATCTCATAGCCGTCAGCTATCCCCTGCCTTCGGCTCTGCCGATAGTAGGACTTAGCGGTCTGGTCTATGCCTATATGGGCTTCATAGCCCCATACGTAGAGCGTAAGGCTCGCTATCATCTTACCATCCTCATCTATATCAGTGTCGGGATCATCTTCCCTTGCATGGCTCTTGGAGTCCACATCTATTGCTATGTACTAGGTCTTATGTGGGGTTATCTAAATGCACCGCTATGTCAAGACAAGTAACCACCACCATCCAGCATCCCTCACCCGAGGTCAGTAAGCATGTAGCCGCCATCCTCACCGAGAATGAGAAGCGTCTTAAGGTCATCCACACACCCTTCAATCCTGTTAAGGGCGAGGGATGCCCCGACAAGCGTTTCCTGCTCCATCTTCCCGACTTCCCCATCGTAGACCAGCATCTCCCCATCGAGATGAAGAAGATACCGCTCATCAAGATGCTTTTAGAGTTGGGCAGCTTAGAGGCAGTCATTGATGATTTGCATGCCGATTCAGATGAGCAGTTCGATAAGCAGTTCGATATGGAGCAACTCACCGAGCAACTCATCCGTCTTCGCATGAAGCACGATGCCTATTTCTTCTTTGCCGCCTTCATCAAGATTAAGCCCAAGGGTGGAGGTCTCCCATTTCAGTTTGTCCTTCGTCGCCCTCAGCGCAGACTGGTCAAATGGCTCGAAGACCGCAGAAAGAAGAATCGCCCCATCCGACTCATCCTCTTGAAGGCTCGTCAGTGGGGTGGCTCTACCGTAGTCCAGATGTACATGCTCTGGTTGCAACTCATGTGGCAGAAAGGTCTCAACTCCCTCATCGTGGCTCAGGTCAAGGACACCGCAGAGACCATCCGTGGAATGTTCGATGAGGCTTTGAAGGAGTTCCCTACCAAGTTCCTTCACGAACTGGGTGAGCAGTATGATGAGAACGAACCTAAGTTTGTCGGCTTCGGCACATCAGGCAATGTTAAGCGAGTTCCTCAGCGATTCTGCAAGATAAAGGTGGGTTCCATGCAGAAACCTACTTCTGCCAATGGTGAGGACTACAACCTAGTCCACTGCTCCGAGGTGGGTTTGTGGGAGAAGACCGAAGGCAAGTCCCCAGAGGATGTCGTACAGAATGCCACCAATGGTATTCTATATCGTCCATTCACCATGATTGTCTATGAGTCCACCGCCAATGGTACAGGCAATTTCTTCCATCGTGAGTGGATAGCGGCTAAGGAGGGTCATTCTCAGTTCGAGCCGTTCTTCGTCCCATGGTTCGAGATTTACGACCTCTACCATCTCGACTTCGAGCGTAAGAAGGAGCTCCAAGAGTTCGCCATTTGGCTCTACGAGAATAGAGCCAACACCAACACAATGTCCGACCGTGAGGAACCTGGCACATACCTCTGGCATCTCTGGCAGTTGGGAGCACCACTTGAAGCCATCCACTGGTACATCACCGAGCGCAAAAAGTTCACCGACCATGGTGATATGGCATCAGGCTTTCCTTCTGATGATGTTGAGGCATTCAAGCATTCTGGAGCCAAGGTCTTCGCTCAGGATAAGGTGGATAAGTTCCGCTCTCAGTGCCGAGCACCTAAGGTTGTTGGCGATGTCTATGGCGATGGCTTCAAGGGCAAGATGTGTCTCCAGCACGTCCGCTTCACCGATGATAAGCAGGGGCAGCTATGGATATGGCAGCACCCAGAGTATTTCGATGATTGCAAGGTCGTCAATCGCTATCTGGTCGTAGTGGATATTGGTGGACGTGGTTCCAAGGCAGACTGGTCTGTCATTTGCGTCTTCGACCGATACTGGATGATGTCGGGCGGTAAACCTTATGTTGTGGCTCAGTGGTATGGTCATATAGATATGGATCAACTGGCATGGAAGTCCGCTCAGATAGCCAAGTATTACGATAATGCCCTCTTGGTCATAGAGTCCAACACCTTGGAGACCAAGGATAAGGAGCACATCTTGGAGGGTGGAGACCAATCAGAGTTTATCCTCAATCAGATTAAGGATTGTTACGACAACCTCTATGCTCGCAAGCAGTCAGAGGCTGACATCCGTGAGGGTCTCCCACGCAAGTATGGCTTCCATACCAATGTAGCCACCAAGCCGATGATTATCTCCACCCTTGTGCAGGTAGTCCGTGAGCATCTCTATGTAGAGCGTGATGAGCGTTGCCTAGACGAGTACCTCACCTACGAGCGCAAGAAGAATGGAGCTTATGGAGCCATAGATGGCAAGCACGATGACCTTCTCATGACCAGAGCCATCGGTCTCCACATCTGCTTCAATGAGATGGAGCCGCCACGCATGGTAGAATTTAAAGTAAAGCCTATCACAGGTCGGATATCTGTTTCGGCAGCGACCATAGGCTAATAAAAAATATAATGTATAACTCATTTAAACCAATTCAAGTTATGAAGATTAAATCAATCATCAAGCGCATCAAGTTCGAGTTAATGTATCGCCGTGCCGTCTCAGCAGCCGATGCAGCCAGCCGCAAGAGTGGTGGCGAGACCTTCTTTGTCCTCCCTACCCATGGCGGAAAGCTCATGGTGATGTCTCGCAATGACTTCACCTCCTTCAAGAAAGCCCACCTAGTGGACTCCGACTTCAAGCCCCGAGACCTCTTCCGTGATTGCGTCTATCACACCAATTGTCGCTCGTCCAAGGGCAAGCGTAGCCGCAAGCGCAAGTTCCTCCGCTGGAAAGGCATGCTATAATTTGCAGAACAAAATTAACGGATAAAAGATGGATAACAAAAAAACTATCTATCTTTGCCACAAAAATCATCAATATATGATATATAAGATAGTTAAGGGTAATTCCTTCCTACTCCACATCAAGATGCAAAAAGCCTATATAGCAGAAAACAAGCAGATGCTAGAAGACTTAAATGTAGAAGAGATAGACTCGCTTAAAGTCTACCTCAACAATATGTTTGGAGAAGAACGAGAGTTGAAGACCCGAAGGATAGACATTACAAACCGAAGCTTACCCATTAATGAAATTCAGGTATTCTTTCCTTCAAACATCGAAGAAGGGATATATGGTATCACCATAAAGGGAAAATATTACGGCAACGACATCTGTAGCATAGAACACAAACTCTTCGCTATAGTTTCAACAAATGCCAAATCCCATATACCTTTAGGCTTGGTTGAGGGAGAACAGAGCGGAATGTACAATGCCAAGTATTGGCTAGAGCTTAACATCTCAGACGAGATTGGTCTCAGCTATTACGGTGCAAGTTCCATCAAAGATGCAGATCTCATCAAGACAGAACTACTCGAACAAACTGGCAGTCTTCGTGGAACAACGCTCAAAATCACCACAACCGAGCAAGCTGACACTATCTGGTTTATATCAAAAGTCTCTCTCCGCTTCTCACAAGGTGGTCTACCTCTTGAAATGAATGAGGACAAAATTAGCGAAATGTATTATTATCACTCCGACCCTTTAGAGGCAGGAGACAACATAATAACTATAGAATAAATTATTTATAATATGGTAGAAACAAAATATGCTGGTTTATTAAGGTCTAGTCGAAAGGATAAGACTTTGGCATACACAGACAACATCTTTGATCCAAATCTTAGCCAGATGCAGGACACCCTTAATCAACTGCTAAAGCAAGGTCTCCAAGACATCTCAAACCTCCAGTCTCAGACCAAGCAAATCAAGGACACCGTGGATGGTATTGCCATCAGTGGTGGAGCATCCGTAGGCTCGGCAGTAACCTACGATAACACTCAGAGTGGTCTTGATGCTCAAAACATTCAGAATGCCATTGATGAACTTGTTAACAATCTCGGTCATTACGAGACCAACGAGGAATGGCTACGTGTCTACACCGATACAGAAGGCAAGTTCCTTTGGGGCATCCGTGTAGATGGCAGCATCGACTGGGCAGTCGGAATTCCTAAGCCTATTCAGAAAGCTCTCAATGAAATCATCACCAATAGCAAGACCTTCCAGCAAACCCTTACCGAAGCAATGGAGACATACAAGGCAACCATTGACGAGAAGGTTGCAACCATTGACAAAAAAAAGGTAGACAAAGAGGAAGGCAAGTCCCTTATTGAGGATGAAGTAAAAGAGTGCTTCAGAATAATCGAGAATGAGGAATTTATCAAAGCAATAGTAGATTCAGAAGATAAGATTCTCTTTGGTTTCCGTAGGGATACTGGCGAGCCTTATTATCCTCTCAATGAAATGTATCATGTTGAGCAGAATGAAGAGTTCTTTGCTGCTTGGATTGATACAGATGATAAGGTAGTTCTTGGTATCAGAAGAGACGGAGAAATCATCGGTGAAATCCATGCTGTTAATGCGTTGAAGCAAGTTATCTCTCAGCTTCAATCAGATGTAGCTTCTTTGCAGGAGAAGGTAGGTACAATAGATACCAACCTCAAAGAACTTCTTGACGTTTTTTCTTTGCAAGATAACGAGGAATATCTTGCAGTTGAAAAAGATGCAGAAGGAAAGATATTGTCTTCAACAAATGCTGATGGTAGTCATTATATCCATAATGCAAAGTCTGAGACTATCCCAGAAGAGTTTGAACATATTGAAGACCCTGAGGGAAGAATTGAGATTACAACAGATGTAGAAAACAAGATTCTTGGATATAGAGATTCAGAAGGAACTCGTCATGAGCACAAGATTTCTGCTAAACACATAGAACTATCTAATGATGCTGCAACAGAAGTAAATGAAGCCTTTAAGTCTGCTGGTATCAAGATGGAGAATCCTTCAGATTTCAGTAAGGATAGTCATATAGAATTGCCTATTCCTCGTATTGCTGCACAAGTAAGAATCTATGCGCCCAAGTTGCCAACAACAAAGCAGGATGATATAGAAGCAGAGATAGAGTACAACGACAAAGACGGAAACTATTTCAAAAAGCCAGTTATTTTGAATGCACAAGGTTCTTCATCTATGGCTTACTATGTCAAGAACATTGCAATAGACATCAATGATGGCAGTGAGATTAAGTTTGGAGATTTTCCTACGCAAGATAACTTTCACTTAAAGAAGTACTACATTGATGCTTTCAGAGGACAGTGTATTGTAGGTTATTGGCTGACGGAGCAGGTATACAAATCTCGCCCTTTAGGTCAGCAGTATCCGTATGAATATAACTATTCTAATGAGAGTACTACAGATGGATTGGGTGAAGTGAAAAAGGATTTCTTTAATGGAGCCAAATGCCATCCTGACGGATTCCCGATTGTTATCACTTGGATAAACTCAAAGACCGGTGAGGAAACTTTGATGGGCTTGTATACCTTGAATTTGAAGAAATCTAAAGAGGTGTATGGATGCGACAAGAAAAAAGCCGAAAATATAATATTAGACGGTAACATTAATGCTGGTACTTTGTTTAATGGAAACATAAATTGGGGGGCATTTGAAATTCGTAATCCAAAATCTCTTATAGATATAAATGGAAACAAGTATGATGGTGACAACCCTAAAGAGTTATCTGATACTGACAAGTTGTCTAGTCAAGTAAAAAAATACCTTGTAAGATTTTCGAATGCTTGTTCTTCAATTCTTGCAAATAAGACTAAAGAAACATTTGAGCAGTATTTCCTTGTGAATCCTTTTATAGATTATTATTTGGTCAGTCAAATAATATACAACCTAGACGGGTTTGACAAAAACTGGATTTGGTGTGCCTGGGATGGTAAACGATTTGCACCAACTTTATATGACCTAGATAGTATTTGGGGACAGATTACAAATGGTACATATATTGTCAGAGGTAGCGAGAAAGGTTTGCTTGGTCTTGATGTTACCGTCGTAAGCTTACTGGTAACATTGTATAACCAAGAAATCAAGGACAGATATAAATTTCTAAGAGAAAAAGGTATCTTTACCTTAGAAAATATCATGTCATTAATGAATACTTGGTGCATGAAAGCTGGCTATGACAATTATAAAAACGACTTAGCCATATATAATGAGACTCCTTCTTATAGGAACGGATATTTAAATAACAAATGGGATATTGTTCAGTATAATTGGGGAAATCCATCAGAAGTGAACAACTATAATCCTGCAAAAACCTATGAGAAAGATGAACAATGCAATTACGAAGGCTATAAGTTCAAAGCATTGGAAACTGTTACAGGTGAAGCTCCAACCTCGGGAAAATATTCTAAAGAACCTTATCTTTTAGGATTTCATAATTCCCTTAAAAGAGTCGCAAACTGGCTTATAGCTAGAATTGAGTTTTTAGATTCAGCCTTAGGGTATAATGTATAATAATTTAAAGTATAAATAATATGAAAAAATGTTTAGTAACAAAACTTAATGGTAGGACAGGTAATCCTTCCTTACTTAAAATAGGTGAATTTCGTATTCATGTAACATCCGTTACAAATCCTAGCGAAAAGAAACAAGGCTTTACCTTTCAGTTTTTAAAGGACACAACCTTGGAGATTGTTGGTGATGGATATTTCACAGACAAGTCTCTTTCAAGTAATTTAGGAAAGACCATGAGTATTACCGCAAATACGGAAGATAATATTTCTGTAGGAGGAACTAAAGTGTATGTAAGCAATGGAAACTTTGATATTGCAGTCAATGAAAAGTATTCTCTAAAAGCTTTACTGCTTTATGCTGCTCAGCTTCCTTCTACTAATGAAATTGCAAATAAGAGCTTTTCTATTGATGACTTGAAATTTTCAAGTAGGCTTAGAACACTAGGATGCTTATTTCCAAGTGTAAGTGGAGACATTTCCGCACTATCTAATAAGGTCCAGTTGCAAACTGTGGATTTGTCCAATACTGCTATTACAGGAGACATAAGTGCATTCACTGGTCTTCCAGAATTACATTCGTTGAAACTTTCAAATACTGCTATTGTAGGTTATGTTTCAGCGTTTAGTAATTGCCCATTATTGAATACGCTTGTTTTATCAAACACAAACGTGAGTGGTGATTATTCCTTTGTCAAGAACTTAACAAAGTTGTCAGTCCTCAACCTGACCAACACCAATGTGAGTGGAGATATTTCTGCATTTACAGGTGTGTCTTCGTTAACTTACATATCAGCGCCAAATACTAGTGGTGATTTGAGCTCTCTTACTGGAAAGAGTGGATTGTATCAGTTTAATTTTATGAACAGTAAGGTAACTGGAGATTTGGCTAATTTGTCTAGCATACTTGACCTTGCGAACTTTGGTGATGGTGGTCAAGCTGTTTTGTCTTGGTCTTCTCGTCCTTCATCCGCAAAGATTATTGCTATCAATGGTCAGAATGTGACTATAACGCAAATGGACAAAATGCTTCAAGACCAAGCTAACTGTACTGTCTCAAATCGTGTAAATGAACCTTTGTTTAAAACTATCAGAGTGAAAGGTACTCGTACATCGGCATCAGATGCAGCAGTACAGACATTACAGAGCAAGGGTTATACAGTCTCAATCACTCCTGCATAAGGCATCATAAGTATAACATAAAAAAGAAAGGAAACAAGATATGAATAAGTTAACAAAGAAGTATAAGGTAGTACA
>ERZ1034897.353-NODE-353-length-24040-cov-9.873171_pt1 | contig 24040 bp, 53 predicted proteins | sample MGYA00520629_ERZ1034897 | MGnify/ENA primary metagenome ERZ1034897 (study PRJEB33766, sample SAMN09781789) | gut metagenome | biome: gut microbiome | host: Homo sapiens | place: Madagascar | study: EMG produced TPA metagenomics assembly of the PRJNA485056 data set...
ATGGATTTGATGGAAAAGAAAGAACATTTGATTCAGATTCAAATAACTGGATTTCAAGTAAACTGAGAAAAGAGTTAAACACTCGTTTTCTTAAAAAAATTACGGACGAGTTTGGAGAAGATGCAGTTATTGAGTTTGATCGAGATTTGCTTTCTTTGGACGGCCAGACAGAATATGGACATTGTAAAGATAGGATTTCACTTTTGACTGTGGATGAGTACCGGAAATATCGTAAATTGCTGCCGAACATGTCGAAATGGTGGTGGTTGATTACACCATGGAGTACACCAGTAAATAATTACAGTACAACAAGTACCGTTGTTTCCCCTTCGGGCCGTATCTTCAGCATCAGTTGCGGCGACGAAAATGGTGTTCGCCCAGTTTGTATCTTTTCTTCTTCAATCTTTGAATCAGGAAATGATGATTGATGGCAAATGAAGATTTAAAGGTAATAACAAAGGCCAAGCAACTTGCCAAGCATACATTAATAGTTACGAGTAATGCCAGACGATACCCGAAAAAATACAGGTTTTCACTTGTAGATAAAATGCAAAATAAAGCATTGGAAATTTATGAGTTACTATTTGAAGCCAACCGAACTGATTTGAAAGATTATAAAAGAGAGCGATTAGAACTTCAAACAAAAGCCATTACTCATTGTGATGAGTTGATGTACTTTATAGAACTTTCATATGAATTAGGAATTATCAATTCCGGTGGAATGGAAGCATGGTCGCAAATGGTAAAAGATATAAAGTACATGACTATTTCATGGAGAACAAAAGACAGAAAAAGATAATTTTCACAGGTTATGCACTGCGAATACCGTTGTTTCCCCTTCGGGCAATATCAACAACAACAATTACAACAACGAAAATGGTGTTCGCCCAACATGGATCACATGCAGACAGAGTAAGCGTAAAGCTGAAATCAGAAAAGATACAAGCAAATGCATGACCTTTCCGCAATGGACAAATATAAAGGAACAAAATAAATGGATAAAGAAATTGTTGCAAATTTTGAGAATTTATATCGTTCTTACAAAAAGGTTAAGAGCGGCAAGAAATTTAATTCAGGTACTGCAAGATTTTCTAATTTGTCTCTTGAAGGCATTCATCTCTTGAAGGAACAATTGGAAAGTCAAACATATACCATAAATCCGTATAATAAATTTCAAATTCATGAGCCAAAAGAGCGAACGATAGAATCATGTGCATTTAAGGACAAAGTAGTGCAGAGATGCTTTTCTGATTACATCCTGACCCCAAAACTTGAAAATATCCTGATTAAATGGAACACTGCCGGGCAGCAAGGAAAAGGGCAACACATGGCAATGGACGGGTTAAGAAATCAAATGTTGGATTTCTATAAAAGAAATGGAATGAATAGTTGGATTGTAAAATGTGATATTCACAAATACTTTTATTGCATAGACCATGAAATCATGAAAGATGTTTTGGATTATTACTTTGATGATGATTTTACAGTCTGGTTGAACCATTTGTTTATTGACAGTACAGGTAATCCCGGGCTTCCATTAGGAAATCAGGTAAATCAGAAGTACGCATTGTTGCTTTTACATTCACTGGATCAGATGATAACGATTGAATTTGGAAATCCATATTACGGACGATACAACGATGATTTTTATGTGATTTGTAAAACGAAAGAAGATGCCAGAGAAATTTTTGAGGCAATCCGAAAGATGGTTGAAAGCCTTGGATTGGAACTAAACCCTAAATCACAAATTGTACCATTTCGCATGGGATTGTGTTATCTGGGCTTTCACCATTACGTGACTGATGAAGGAAAATATATCAGAAAATTGCGTGGTGATAAGAAAAGAAAAACACAGAGAAAAATCCGAAGATGGGTACGGGCAATGAATGACGGTAAGATGTCGGTAGAAAAATTCTATGAAAAATACGGATCATGCAAGAATCATATGCTTCATGGAAATTGCACCAAACTATGTCATAGTATGGATTTAGAAATTGAAAGGAGAATGAAATGAGATTAGTAAGTCAGAATGGGGAATTTGATGTTCCTTATGAAATCGCAGCATTAAGTAGAACAGAAAATATCATAAGAGCATATGTGCCGATTGTCGGAGAAAAAGGAACGGTCATGGCTCGTTATTCGACAGATGGAAAAGCCATGCAGGTTATGGAAATGTTACACGATGCTTATCATGATGCAAAAAAATCCAATAGTTCATCAACATTGTATTTTCCAAAGGATGATGAAGTATGAGAGAAATAAAAGAAACAGACTTAAATCAAAGCATCAGAATTGAGATGACTTTAAAGGAATTAGATGTTGTTAGATTATGTTTGTCAATAGTAGACAATAATACTTTGAAATCAGGTTTTAGAGAAGCCGGAATAAAATTTGAGTCATCTGAAAAATATTTATTGATTAAGAGTTGCCGAGATATTTTAGAAGGTTATGGGGTTTTAAGAAAGAGTGACGAAGCATGAAGAGAGTAGACAGCAAGAAGGACTGGGAACAGATAATAACCATTGAACTTCCGTTGAAGCAACTCAAATTAATACGAGACAGCATGTGCAAAGTAAGCTATATGGAGTTAGAGAGCCTAAATAGAGGAAAAGACATTCCATATGCCTATTCCGATTTAGAGAAAACCATAGGTGAAGCTGATGATATCTTAGACGCATAAATGCAATACACGGAAAGCGAGGTGATGCCATTTGTTCATGCGAGTAATTTCGACAGGAAGTACCAAAGGAAATTGCTACGCTTTGCAGTCAAGTACAGGCGAGATTGTTCTTCTTGACTGCGGATGCAACTACAAGAAAATCCTTAGAGGGATTGACTACCAGATAAGCAATGTTTCTGGTGTACTTCTTTCACATGAACATGGTTAATCCATGGAGATCATACAGAAGCATTTAAAGAAATAATGGATGCGGGCATTCAGATTTACACCAACGACGAGACAGTTGAGGACATTAACATCCGAACAGGTGAGCTGATGAAAGGTGTTCCAGAAAGATACCCATTTAGAGTTGGTTCGTTTATCGTAACTCCATTTGAGCTGCCGCATACGACATATGATAAAGAAGCAAAAATACTTATCCCGTGTCCGAACTATGGCTACCTGATACAGCATGAAGAAATGGGAAAACTCCTGTATATGACCGATTTCGAATTCTGCAACTATAATTTCCGTAAGATGCAAGTTGAGCATTTAGTAATTGAGTGTAACTATTGTGAAGAATTGGTAGACATGACAGAAGCTAACTACAGGCACCGAATAAAAGGGCATTGTTCTTTGTCAACTTGTAAGCAATTCATTAAGCAGAATCGCACAGAATCGCTTCGAACGGTAACACTGGTGCATTTGAGCGGTAAAGCATCGGATGCCTGTAAAATACAGAAAGAAATACAGGAAGTCGCAGGAGACAATGTTCTAGTTCAGATCGGACGGGCTGGACTGGAAGTTGATTTGAATTTGTGCCCGTTCTGAAAGGAGAAATTTTTATGGAGATGGCAGACTGTAGCAAATGTAGATTCCGTAATTGCTGTACATTGGCATGGGATTACGGTTCACTTTACTGCAATGATTATGAGGAGGACGAAACATGAAAGAATGGTCAGAAGAGTCCCTGACTGCTGAGGGATATAAACTTATGAATGCCGAAATCACATGTGTATCATTGAATTTCAGAGACCACGGAGTACTTACACTTGACTTATCACTTTCCGGTGGTGGATGGGGATGCGTATACGGCGGATATGTACTTGGAAATGGTTATCTCGGATCAAGAGAATTTAAAGGTTCTGCATCTGGGCTTGAAGCAATTATGCGGATTATGGACATAGTTTGAGTCGAGGATTTGATTAATCTCAAAGGAAAACATGTTAGGGTTGCTACAAAAGGATGGGGAAATAGTGTAAAAATCATTGGAAATTTTATCAAAGATGATTGGTTTGATTACGAAAGCTTCTTTGAAGATAAAAAGAGGGAGAAGGAAATATGAAAGTTTTCTTGAAAGTGTTGGACAAATTAAAGAAACCGTCAACTCACAATAATCCAGAAGATGTTGACCCGTTGTTCTGTCGGTACAACAAGGGCTGGAATGATGCAATCGTAAAAGTTGAAGAACTGATTAGTTCTTACAATGTTTCGGATATGTGGATTCCGGTTGATGTAAAGTTGCCACCAGTGCCAAAGCCTAATCATACTTTCAAAGGAGACATATATTTGATTGCTACCAAAAAAGGAACAGTTCCTTTCAGAGCAGTGTGGAATGGCGAATATTTTTCAGACGGTTTCGAAAAGTTAGAAGTAATTGCATGGATGCCTTTGCCAGCTATGCCAGAACCCTATAAGGAGAATAAACATGAATAAAGTGATTTTGATCGGACGTTTGGTAAAAGATCCAGATATCCGTATGGGAACAAATGATACAACAATTGCTAGATATACACTTGCGGTTGACCGTCAGTATCGTAAAAACAATGAGCGCACATCAGATTTCATAAATTGTGTTGCACTTGGAAAGAACGGTGAGTTTGCCGAAAAATACTTGCATAAAGGCATGAAGATTGCAGTTGCCGGTTCGTGGCAGACTGGAAATTACACCGATAAGGACGGTAAAAAAATTTATACAAACGACTGTCTTGTTGCAACACAGGAATTTGCAGAAAGTAAGAAGAACCAGTCGGACGAACAGCAACCACCAGTTCCAAGTCCAGAACAGGACGCAAGTGGATTCATGGATATGCCATCAATTATGGATGACGAACTTCCGTTTAATTAAGGAGTGATTAAATGATACAGCCAGTTTTAGAAACGAAATCTATGTATAAAGGTTATCCATATGTAGTTCTGTTTATGCCGGGAGCATACAGATGCGGATATGTTGGAGTACCTTACAGCCACAAATTAGCAAAGAAAAGAGTTAATGATTTAGGTTGGCTTAACTGCCATGGCGGAGTAACTTACACAGAACCGCATTTATATAACTGTAATGATGAGAATACATGGTGGATTGGTTTTGATTGCGCTCATTGTTTTGATGGATATGATGTTGATGCAGCAAAACAGTATTTTGGAGATGACCCAGACTTTAAAAGACTTTTTCATACAATGGAAGACTTCTGGAGAGAGTCGAGCAAAGATTTCGGCTTCGAAACGGATTTCAAAATCTGTTCACTTGCTTATGCCAAAGATGAGTGCAAGAAACTTATTGACCAGATTGAAAAGGAGTGATACCGGGTGGACTACAGAAAGGTTTTCGCCATAAAGCAAGAGCGAGAAAACAGAATACGAAAGATATGTCCAAACATTCCGAATTCTAGTGGCATATATGCTTTTTACAGGGTGGATGAAGCTGGAATTAGGCGCAGTTACGTGGGACAGGCGCTTAGACTTCGTGAGAGATGTGCGAGCCATTTAGCAGAATATGACCATATAGCATTAAGCCTTAAAAAGCATAAGTTTTACAGTGAAAGCAATCCTACTGGTTGGAAACTTGCATACAGAACTTGCCACAAAAGTGAGCTTGACCAAAAAGAAATTGAAACGATCAAGGCTTTTGCAGATAAAGGTTTCCAGATGTACAACATTACAGCTGGCGGGCAATCAACCGGTAAGCAAGTAACAGGACAGTACAAACCGCCTAAGACATACAGGCAGGGCATACAGCAAGGGAAAATAACCCTTGCGAGAGAACTGAAACATATCATTGATACTCACTTGGAAGTGTCAATCAAACCAGAGAAATCAAGCAATAAGGTGTCTATAAAGGCACTTGAGAAATTCAATAATCTTCTTGATGAAGAATCTTACAAATGATGATCGTGCCAATTCTGGCATACAAATTTCCTACAAATGATGATTAACAACTAAATAAGTGCACGCCCTTTGGGGTTGGAACTAGTTATATTTTTCTTGGCATATGACGCTATTCCGGCCTCAAAGGATAAAAGAAACGAGGTGACAAACTATATGGTAAGCAAATATAACACCGAAAGAAAGTATCGCGAGGGGCAGGAGAATCGCAAAGAAATCTTCACGTTCATCGAAAGTTACATTGAACTTCACGGATATTTCCCATCAAATCGCGAGATTGAAGAAGTCACTGGTTTGTCCAAAGCAACCGTACAGAGACACATGAAGAAATTCGAACTTGATGGAATTATTGCAACCGAACACCCAAACACACCACGGGCATATCGGCTTGTAGGATATGAGTACAGGAGGGTAAAAAAATGAGGCTGTATAGCGTTTTTGATAACGAGCAATGGATTGGAGATATGACAGCAGACGACATTACCAAAATGATTAGTTGTACCAGAAAGCAGGTTTTAAGTGCGGTAGCGTCTGCAAGATTAATTTATGATAGATATGCAATTGTATACGATGGAGATAATACCGTGACCGGAAATACACCATTAGACAGAAAACTCTTGAAAGAATTTGTCTTAATCACAAGCCAGCTGAAAGGATTGGTGAGAGCATGAACAGGGCAGAACGTAGAAGACAGCAGAAAGCAGCTGAGAAAACATGCTTAAATGCACCGTACAATTTCAGTAATTTCAGTCTGGAACAAATTTCAAAGGCAACAGGTGCAAGAGTTGAGTCCTTAAAACTGTATCTGATGCAGCGTGAAGATGAAATACGCAAAGAAATATCAGAAGAACTTATTTCAGAATCACAGGAAAAGCTGTGGAAAGCAGAAGACTATATCGCAGTGGCAAATGTTCTTATCAGTTTGTTTGCAATTAAGAAAACATGGGGATTTACAAAATCCAATCAGAGATTCTTAGAAAACCTAAACTCTGCGAAAGAATACATTGAAGAAGTTGGAATTGAAAAAGCATACCAGGAAGCAAAAGAAACAATGGAAATTAAACTTGAATTTGACTCCATAAATATAAATAAAGAATTTGGATTTGGAGAAAGTGAGGACTAATCTCTATGTTTAATACACTTAATAAAAAAGCGGAAACTAATCCAAAAAACAATACAGATATGATTTGCCCTAAATGCGGGAATCGTTTTCATGTTTTCGCAGATTATAACCGGCATTATGGAGGAGATTTATATTGGTGTGAATGCACAGAATGTAAAACCATAACAAAAATACATCACAGTAAGGAAGCTGCAATAGTGGCTTTTAAGGAAGGATTGGTGCACAAAAATGAGCAAAGTGAACATATATGGGCTTAAAGCATATATATCCAATGCATTTGATTTGCATGTTGGAAAAAGAATCAAATACACAGAACGTGGTGAGGACGGAATAGAGCATATCTACGAAGTAAAACAGTTGTTTCCGTTTTGCGTTTTGTTGGAGGATATTTTCGATCACACAAGAATTTGCCCTTGTTACAGCAAATTAAGCATGATGTTAAGAGGGATTGAATAAGAATCTGGTCAAGAAGATGGGAGTATAAAATCATGGAGGACTGCACAATAGTGTGTCAGTTGCTTACATGGGGAAAGTGAGGATGGGAAATGAAATTCAAAAGTAACGCTAAGTATGGCGAAAAACCTAAAACTGGGAGTATTTTCGCTTTGAAATACAATTCTTTAGGAATCGTTATCTACAAATACGTTGGTTGCGGAGATACACTGTTTCTCAACTGTAGTGCATTGGATATTCTCAACTGCAATCTCGGAACAGAGGATTTTAATGAAGCTGTCAGCAAAGCGAAAGAAGTTGTTATGTGCAAAGTTAAGAAAATCAGAGAAGATGCTTACAGATTCTATGCAGACAACAACATTGAATTTGACAGATATTAGGAGGACGAAAAATGAGAAAGTACACAATAAAACTTCCAAGAGAATTGGAAGTAGATATTTTCAATCTACCAGAAAATTTTGATGCAGAAATCAATCGTGTGTTCGGAGAATACACACAGGAAACATCGGAAGATTATAGAGATTGCGACAGATTAGGATTCATTGATTGCTGTGTAAGACATATCAATGGTAACAAAGACAGATACGATGTAGTAGATGAAAAAGTGGAAGATTATATCACTACTCAATGGAGAGAATACGGTCAGCTCGACAATAAAGATGATGTGTACAGTGCTGATTTCATGGCAGATTGCTATACGGAAGGCGTACATAATGCAGTGTTATGTTCGCATTTTGGGACTGACGATCATCACATTTACGACCAGATTCAGAAAGTGCTTGTGAGAATTATTAGAGTTGTAATGAGCTACGAGGATAAGGAGGATTAGTGCAAAATGTTTTATTGCTGTAACGAATGTAAAAACAAAGAATGTCCCGTGAACTATCACAATAGAAAGAAAGGCGAGCCACTGTTTGTGAAAGCATACTGTGGAACAAAAAAGTGCAAAGGATATAAAAGACCATAAAGGAGGCTACAAAATGTTAATCAGAAGTCAAGATAAAAGAATGATTACAAATTTCGACAATATTTGCACAGTATCAGCGTTTCCTGAAAAGGATAGTGAGGATATCTATGTCGAAGATGGCACAGGCTCGCTCATGATTGGAAGATATTCCACCAAAGCAAAAGCTCTTAAAGTACTGGACATGATTCAGGAAGCTTATGCGGATTTTGAATCAGCAAAAATCACCAGTACAGGACTGGCAACAGCGGCATACACAGGAAGCTATGATACAAAAGAAAGTGTGGCACATGGAATTGCTGTATTAAAAGGTTATGGAAATGAGATAAGAAAATCAATCCTGTTTCAGATGCCAGCGGATAGTGAGGTGGTTGTATGAAGTACAGAAAGAAACCAGTTGTAATTGATGCATTTCAACTTAACGAAAGAGGTTTAGTTGGAGAAGATTGGTTCTGGGATGCAGTTAGTAGAAATGACATTATAACTCATTATTTTGGAAAATACCACCCAGAACCAGCGTGGTGCGAGATAAAAACACTTGAAGGAATCATGGTTGCAAAAGCAGGAGATTATATCATCCGTGATGTTCATGGAAAGATTTATCCATGCAAACCGGATATATTCAAGGAAACTTACGATGAGGTGGAAGAATGAAGTATAAATGCACGAAGCCATTCATGTTAGATATCTATGATGGTGATGGATTTTATGTTGACGGATATATGGAAATTAAGGCAGGAGAAATCTATGAAGTTGGAAATGAAAAAATTATTGACGGAGAAATTCATCTTGATGGAGTAAATGTTAATAGATGGATTGAGATATCGAAAGAAACACTGGATGAGTATTTTGAAGAGGTGGAAGTATGAGTGATGTAATGGAACTTGTTCAGAATGAAGATGGCACATTTAGTGAATACGTTAATACCTACGATGTTGTAATACATTGCGAGACAGAAGAGAAACGAAAGAAAGCTATCGAGCGTTTGGAAGCCACAAACTGGATTCCGGTTAATGAGAAATTACCAGATCCAGACAAACACATTCTGGTATCATTTGAAAACTTTTCTCTTCCGATGATTGGAAGATATACAGTCGACGATGATGACGATGGAACATTCAGAGTTGGTGACGAAGACGAGAGTTTTATTGAACACAATTTATATGTGAATGCCTGGATGGAATTACCAAAGTGTTATGAGGAGGATTGAGCATGAAATTATCAGAGTTAACAAACAATCAGAAGCGCAAAGATTTCCTTGAAGATCATACCGGATGGAATTTATGGCTTGACGTACCGGAGGTAAGTGAAAAGTATTATTCATATCCGCTTCCAGATAACTCAATGATTATCGTCAAAGAAACCGAACATGCAAAGGGTGATGACTGGTGGAAGAAGGAAGAACGTGGTGGTTATTACGTGACCACAGAGTATTTTCTTTTGGAGGGTGATTGGGAGAGATTTGCAGACTGCAAAAAGAGTATGACACAGATTATAGACCATTTGAGAGGAGTTAAAGTATGATTACATTCATAATAGGTTTCGGTCTTGGAACCATATTTGGAGCAGTCGGGCTTACATGTGTGGCGATCATGTACGACAAGCACTACCCAGACGATTAGAAAGGAGAACGGTATGCTGACAAGGAACAAAAAACTGAAGGACTACGGTATTCCGGCAGAGGACATTGAAAAACTGAATACGATGCTGAAAGACTTCCCAGCAGAGTATGGATACCTGCTTTCCAGTTCCGCCTTGTCAGCTTGCCCGAAAAATACGGTGATAGCGGATATGGTTATCGAAAACATCCTACATCGAAAAAGTTACAGGAAAATCAGCAGAGAAAGATATATCCCGATGAACCCGAAAGACTTCTACGGATACAGGCGTAAAACCGTCGCTGTACTGTATGAGAGAATGCGGTTGTTGGGAGTGTGGGAGGAGGAATAAAAAATGTGCCTTGTATGGTTGGCGATTATGTTTATTTGTTGGATTTTAGGTGCAAAAATATCAGATATTGATGTTGCAATGATAGCAATATTCTATATTGGCGACTGCATTTCTGACCTTGCAAAAGCGATTGAGAAGAGGAGCGAAAAATGAAATTAATTGAATTATTGACAGCAATCGGCATAAGTGATGACAGTTGTGAAAAAATCCAGATATGTCATCCGGGAAGAAGCTGGGAAGATTACGATACATTCAATGCCGGTTCAAAACTGTTGAAACCATTTTACGATTTGAAAGTAAATTGTCTTTCGGCAATAGAAACGGATGTGATCAGAGTTGATTTGGCTTTTGATGAGAAAGGATGATAGAAATGCGCTTAATAGATGCAGACGAATTGAAACATGTGATACATTGTGCATATTCTGATGATTTGGAGATTCTTGAAAAGATTGATGAACAGCCGACCGCTTTTGATGTGGACAAGGTTGTGGAGCAGTTAAAAGATTTAAAGGCGATGTATTGGTTTTCGATAGCAAATACAGGAGATAAAAAACTAGATGTTGCTTATGAAAATGTAGGAAATGCATTGGACGAAGCGATTGAAATCGTGAAAGGCGGTGGAGTAGATGGCAATTAAACCTATTTTATTCAATACCGAGATGGTTCGGGCAATCATGGACGGAAGAAAGACATGCACAAGGCGAATTTGCAAAGATGCCAATGAGTGTACTGTGCCGGATATGGAATTTTACAATGCCGACAAGAGAACTTATGCAGTACATAACTTTGCAGATAAGAAGCATACGGAGAAGTTAAGCATAGTAGAAAGAACTTGTCCTATCTGTCCGGGGGATACTCTGTATATTCGTGAGACTTGGCACAGATATACAAAGCGGGTTGGAAAAGGTGAAGGATGCCATCTGGAAGAACACTATGGATATAAGGCTAGCATTGCAAATTCTGAAGACGCAGAAGAGCCGTGGAAACCATCAATCCACATGCCGAAAAAAGCGGCGAGAATCTGGCTGAAGGTTACGAATGTGAGAGTGGAGCGATTGCAGGAAATTACAGAAGCCCAGACGGAAGAAGAGGGGTTTTTATTTACACCGCCATGCTTACATCGGACGGGCGAAAATTATTGTGATATAGATGGTCCGTGTGGAAGCAAGATTAAATACTGCGATATGAGTGCAGGAGAACTGTTTGGAAAAGTGTTATGGGACAGCACCATTAAGAAATCCGACCTTGACCGGTATGGTTGGGATGCGAACCCGTGGGTCTGGGTAATCGAGTTTGAGCGGTGTGAAAAACCGAAGGAGGTATAATATGAGAGAAAATCTTTTCAAGGCAAAGCGGAAAGATAACGGAGAATGGATAGAAGGGAGCCTCATAGATCTAGACATTGACAGCGGATATTGTTATATCGTTGCGCCATATAGAAAAGCGAGTGCATTGCCAATCAACTTTTTGATAACAGGCAGAATGGAATTGGTTGATTCAAAAACCCTCTGCCAGTTCACGGGACTTTACGACAAAAACGGGAATAAGATTTGGGAAAATGATATTATCAAATATCATTTCGGAGAAATCTATGCTCCAATCAAATATGGATGTTATCAAAATTGTTTTGATGCTCAGAAAACAGAACATGTCGGATTCTATGTAGATTGGACGGGAGACGAATACCTTAGAAAAGATCTAGGGTATTGGATTGACATGGTATACGCTATGCCAGTTGGAAATATTTTCGACAATCCAGAATTATTGCAGGAGGAATTAAATGGATAAATCAGTATTAGTTATGAATACACCGGAAAATTGTAAATCGTGCATACATATTAGTACATTCCGTGCTTTTTGCAGAATAAATTGCAGAGATATTAGGAACGTAAGCACTAAGCCTGATTGGTGTCCACTTATGGACTTGCCAGAGAAAGACAATGGAGATTATCCGGCTAATACATTTGATGCAGGATTTGTAGAGGGTTGGAATCAGTGTATTGATGAAATTACAGGAGGTGAAGTAGATGATTGATTTAACTGGGAAAAGAGTATTTGTAAAGGCTCAGGAAGAATATTTGAGTGTTCTGAAAATAGCAAAGTTTCAGGGGTTCACATGGGCGAGAGAAAACCATTTAGACCCTATCGAAATTCCGTTTCCAAACATATTGAATTTTAATGACAGCAAGATTGTTACTTACAGCTATAATGAAAAGACATTGTATGAAGCATCTGAAATCGTTAAAGATGAAGAAAAACTCAATGAAGCAATAGCTCACGTTAAGTATTTTGCGAATAACAAAGACAGGATGTCATTAACAGATAAAGTTGTTGAATCAATGTTATTACTTGCAGATACTGTAGAAAGTCAGATGGAAGAGGTGAAGTAGATGATAAAAATTAGCAAAATTGCCTTTGAAGCATTAAGAGATACGGACGGAAATGCTTCAATGAAACCAGGGGAATGGTGGAGAAGAAATAAGCTGGCATGTATTTGGTGCATATTGTGTCTGTCGGCAGAGATTCCGATAGCAATATTAAGATTTGTACTTATGGAAATTTGTTTTATTCCACATAAAATTTATGAACATTTAGAAGGTATGAATTTTTAAAGGGGGCGAAATAAATGATTGATTTAATAAATACATGCGTTCTAATTAGAACACCAGAAGAAAACGAGAAACTACTTAAAGAAGCTGAAAAACAGGGGTTCCATTGGTATCCTCAAAAAAACGATTGTAAACCATTCCCAGAACAATGTTTCCCAGACATCTTAAAGTTTTTCGGTGACAAATATATTATCCATAGATCATATATTACCTCAAATTGCGATTTCTACGAAGCCTCAGAACTTATCGGAACGAAAGAAATGACAGCAAGAGAGTTTATTGAGTGGTTTGCTGATATTGCTTTAGATTATTGCGTCAATAAAACCGGAAAGTGCAGGAACTGTAAATTGTCTTATTTTAATACAAAATGTGGAAAATCATTATGTGATACATGTAATTGGAAAGGTCATACTGATGAACTTCTTGAGATTGTAAAATTAGATAATATAAATATATCATCCGAAGAGAAAGCGATTAAAGATATTGAGAAGTTAATTCAAGATCCAGATCATACAATGATGTCAGATGGGCTTATAGAATCATTGAAATTAGCAGTAGAGAAGTTGAAAGAGGTGAAGTAGATGGAGAGATTAACGCTTGAAGAAGAAATCACTCACATAATGAAAGTAGCTGTACAATTGGAACTTGATAATGAGAAAATACGCGATGAAAATTATAAGCTTTCGCAAGAACTGGAATCTTATAAAGAAGCAGAAGAACAGGGCTTGCTTGTGAGATTGCCGTGTAAGGTTGGAGATACAGTATATGTTCCGACAAGAAATTTTGTTTCAGAACTGAAAATTACTCTAGTGTCAGTAAATACAAATGAAATGGCAATGTACTTTAGTTGGTTACTTAATAGCGGAATATATCCTAATCTTGATGGATTTTCTGGATATGAGCTTGGTAAAACCGTATTCCTCACTCGTGAAGAAGCCAAGAAGAAGTTGGAGGAGATGAAGAAGAATGATTGAAGCGATAAAAGAAACTTTTATGGCAGTGGGAATGTGTGTATTTGGGTTTGCTATTTACGTACTATTGTATACAATAATCAGCAAATTCAACAGATGGCGAAAGAATGGTTGCAAAATCAAGTGCCTCTGCAAACCGCATATTTACGAAATCCAATGGCATTGGAGAAATACAGGGGAAACTCTTCTGGTATGCAAGAAGTGCGGTAAAAAGAAAACATTGTTTATTGATTTTGATTCTTATTTTGGAGGATATGAAAAATGACTGAATACGTTAGAAGATCAGATGTAATAAAAATCATGGAGGATAATATTCAGACAGTCGAAACACCTGAAACAGGAAAAAGAGAAATGATTAGTGCTTACGGAATGTATCAAGGTTTGCAGAAAATAGAAACTGTTGAGATTGATGCTGAGATTGACGCATCAGAAAAGCAAACCCCGAAAGAACCTAAGTATAAAAAACAGTTAAGGGATTTCTTTGGAATGGTCTATATTACCAAGGGGGATTGCCCTTGCTGCGGAAAAGCAGAGATCTATTCGAATGCGAATTATTGTCCTGATTGTGGGCAGAAACTGGATTGGGGAGGGAATGAGGAATAATGGCATATAAAACGTGTAGCAACTGCATCGACAATGAAGATGGATTTTGTGACTACAAAGGAATCCTAGTAGATGAGGACGATACCTGCGAGGCATACAAAGAAGCAAATAAAGAGGTGAAATGATTGGCACAGAAACGAATGTTTACGATGAAAATTGTTGACAGTGACGCATTCTTGGATATGCCGGCAACAACGCAATGCTTATATTTTCATTTGAATATGAGGGCTGACGATGATGGATTCATTGGAAATCCAAAAAGGATAATGAAAATCACAGGAGCAAGTGAAGACGACCTGCGATTATTGATTGCAAAAAGGTTCGTTCTTACGTTTGAAGACGGTGTAATAGTAATCAAACACTGGAGAATGCATAACACATTATCAAGAGATCGGTATGTTGAAACATCATATACAGACGAAAAGAAAATGTTGCTTTTAAAGGATAACGGTAGTTACTCTTTGACGGGTGGAAATCCGATTGATGATACTCGGCTGATAGAACGTTCTGGACGGCAGACGCAACAAAGACGCAACAAAGACGCAACAAAGACGCACTCAGATAAAGGTTTAGATATAGATATAGATAAAGAGAAAGATAATAAATTAATAGTATCTTTAGATACTATATGTCAGACTGATGTCCGACGTGTCATCGAGGAATGGAACAAATTACAGGAAGTTGGCATCAATCCGATACGCGATATTAAACCATCATCAAAAAGATATCAGTTACTCAAGGGGCGAATCCGTGAATACGGAATTGATGAAGTCCTTAATGCAATTAACAACGTCCGCAACAGTGATTTTCTTCGAGGAGAGAATAACAGAGGTTGGATGATAACATTTGACTGGTTTGTTAAGCCGAACAATTTTCTTAAGACACTGGAAGGAAACTACAACAAGGAGGGACAGCATGGAACTCGTAGAACAGTTACAACACCTGTCAAACCGCTCATCCCATTCGACCAGTGGGACGGAGGAGAAGCTTCAGACACACCATTTGCAGACTGAGTGCCCTGAATGCAGCGGTACTGGCTGGATATGGTCAAGGAATAAAGATGGAATACCATATTGCGAGGAATGTCCTTGTGGAATCCGCAAAAAGATGATTTTACAGAATCAACTTCAATTTGCAGAAATGCCTGAGATGTATAAAGGATGTACATTTGCGAATCTGAGAAGCAATGTTTACCAGTTGCCGGAAAGCAAAGAAATATTCATTCAGGCAGCCAGAGCCGTTAAATATTGGATTGAGAATATTGTTCAGATGCAAAAACAGGGAATTGGATTGTATGTTTGCTCTAGTGTTAAAGGTTCAGGAAAGACAATGTTTGTTTGTAGTTTGGCAAATGAATTAATGCAGAAGCATCAAAAAGCTGTGAAATTTACCACATCCCTTAAAATTATTGAGGAAATCAAGTCTACATGGAATGACCGTAATAGAAACAATGAAAATAAATTAATTAATGATCTGACATATGCAGATATATTGATTATTGATGATTTCGGAGCGGAATCTGGCAAAGATTGGATTAACGAAAAGTTTTATGGGATTATCAATGGCCGGTATACAGACAAGAAAATAACTATTTTTACAAGCAACTACAGCGTTTCACAGCTCAAATATGATGATCGCATCACAAATAGAATATTAGAGCGGTCGTTGGAAATACCATTTCCCGAGGAATCCGTGCGAGAACATATGGCCAATGCAATGAAACAGGAGATGATTGATATAATTCAGGGAAAGAAACGAGGTGATGAACATAAGCAGTCAACGGAAACCATGGAGATTAATGACCACAGCAGAAATTAATGAATTGAGCCGCACACAGTGTTCGCGTTGTAAATACTATCCAAAAGAAAACCAAACACATACCGTTGCAAAACCATGTGATTATATTGGTATTGTCGGACATAGAAGGGGGTGCGACCCAAGAGACTGTATCAAAGAAGGAAAATTTGAACTTGCGGAAAGCAAGAGAAAGAGAAGCACATGGAAATCGAAGGTAAGAAAATAGACATAACACCAGAACTGTTGATTTTGTCAAGAAATATTCTTCGCCAGTACACACAGCAGATTGATGCACACGATTGCCATAAATGTGTAATGTATAAGACGTGCCCGAATGATTTTATTGAATGTCCTGCTAAATGGAAGGATGTTGATTATGAGACTGATTAGTGAAATGTATAAACGTTCCGGTGGAACCATTTACCAACATCAGTGCTGTGAATGCTCAATGTTCAAATCAGGCAGGAAAAGCAGATGTATGAATTATGAGCTGGATTCAGACTGGAAACCAAACTGGACTGCCTGCAAATTCTTTGCAATAGATAATGCAGAAGAAATTGAGGGGCAGATGAATATTTTTGATTTTGTAAACTAAAAGAAAAGGAGGGAACGGGAACTGCCGGCCGGCGAAAGGATATATCCGGTTCCCTCTGAAATCTATGAACGATATATTGCAGTATGCACTAGAAAATGGTATTATCAATTTGTCTCACATACAAGAGCAAATTGAAATGAACAAAAGAGAAGAAATATTAAAAGAATACAGAGACAGCATATGGAAAGCATCAGACGGTTATTGGAAAATCAGAATGACTTATGATGAAACCGGTCAAAAGAAGATGTTTAAGCGCAAGTCCAAACAAGATTTGGAAGATTTAATTGTTAAAACCCATAGGGAGAAGGTTGAAAACCCGACCATGTCAACGATATTTAATGAATGGGCACAGCGTAAGGTTGACTTGAATAAAATATCCATTCAGACATATCAACGATACAAGCAGGACTTTAATCGATTCTTTAAAGAGCTAGGGAAACAAAAGATACGAAGCCTTGAACCGGAAGATATAAGCAACTTTCTAGAAGAGCAGATAAGTGAACATAATTTATCCGCAAAAGGTTTTTCAAATCTCAAAACAATCACCAGAGGTACATTGAAGTGGGCAAAACGCAATAAACTGATTGACTGGAATGTGCAGGAATTATTCTACGATCTGGACGTTACCGATAAATCTTTCAAGAAAACAGTGAAAGAAGATTCAGAAGAAGTATTTAATGACATGGAGATGGATAGAGTTATAGAATACTTAAAGGAAAGGCCGGATATGATTAATCTTGGACTACTACTGATGTTTGTTACCGGATTGCGAGTTGGTGAATTAGCTGCACTTAAATGGGATGACTGGATTTACAACAAAGATAATCAAAGCGCAAGCATAATTAAAGTTAGAAGGACAGAGATCAGGCACTTCAAAAACCATAAGGGAATATTTGAAGTTAAAGACTTTCCGAAAACTGAAGCCGGTGTAAGAAATGTTGTTATACCTCAGAACTGCACATGGATATTACAAAAGCTAAGAACCATGTCGGCTTTCTGTGAATATGTGTTCTGGAAAGACGGACAGAGAATAAATACTTACACCTTCCGAAATAGGTTACGGACGGTATGTAAAAACACTAACTGTATTCAGAAATCACCACATAAAATACGAAAGACCTATTGCACAATTCTATTAGATCACAGCATTGATAACCAGATGGTTATATCTCAGATGGGACATACAAATATTTCTTGTTCCGAAAATTATTACCATAGAGACCGAAAAGACCTTGTGAAAAAGCAAAAAATTATGGACAGCATTGATGAGTTTATGGTAGTATCGAAATAATGTATCCGGTTATAGAATATGCAGAGGGAACAGCTAGGGAACAAAAAGGAACACCCCCGGAGGGTATACGAAACGTCGATTTTAAAGGAAAAACAGCATAATAAGAATACGTTCGATTCCCGTACTGGCTGCTTTTAAAAAACTCAGTAAAATCAAGGGTTTCAGGCACTTTTGAAGATGCTCAAAAATGCCCCAGGGAACAACTTAGGGAACAAAACATTTGTTCTATTACAAAAGATGATTGGAGGAAATCTTGTGTGTGAGACGCAAGATACAATCCGAATCGCATTTCAGACGGTCGAAAGACGGCCTTTTTTGTTGTTTAAAATCATGAAATATCGTATAATTGAATTATTACAGAAGATGACACGAATCCAGAACTGGGTTATGTGTCTTTTTTTATTTTGGGGGAGGAATTTTCATGATTGCACAGGGAATCAACCATACTGCATATGATACCATGAAAGAATATATGCTCACAGGAGCGGAACTGGATGGCAGATACCAGATTCCACTGATGGATAGATATGTGGACGAGATACCACAAGACACAGTAGATTTTAAAGACAGCTTTAGCCGAAAGATAAAGAATCATCGTGATTTGTGCATCAACTTTTATATCCATGACTGTGAATTTGAAAAGCTGTGGAACAATCCAGATAGATATCTGGAACACATGAAATGTTTCAAAAGCGTGATCGCGCCAGACTTCTCAATGGCAGTCGGTGAAAATGGTATGCCATTCGCTATGAACATCTGGAACAAATACAGAAATCATGCCCTTGCTCATTATTTGTCTTTGAACGGAATAAAGGTAATACCAAATGTGAGTATTCCACCAGAATATTGTTACGATTGGATATTTGATGGAATTCCAAAAAGAAGTGCAGTAGCCTGCTGCACGAATGGACGGATTAAAGCAAAAGCATCAAGGATTGAATTCTGCCAGGGATTCCATGAGATGATCCGCAGAGTTAATCCGATTAAGGTCATCGTAGTCGGATCAGTACCAGAAGAGCTACAGACAGATGTGCAAATCGTGAATTTCAAGACACGCAGTCAGAAAATCAGAGACAAGGAGGGCAAATATGGGATTTAATACAGGAAATACAGTAAGAAGAAAACCAAAGACCAAAGCTCAGGAAGAAAGAGAAAAGAGATTAGGAGTTAAAAGAACTTCGACTAAAGGCAGAAGAGGACGCAGAAGAAAGATAGATGAAATAAATAAATTAAAGTAATTTGTTAATTTTCATAATTCCAAAATAGATGTTATAAATAGCATTATACAAAATGAACAAATAAATCGGGGATTACAGAAATCGCCCCTAAAAGTTGGAATTTCAGAAAAATTTTTCAAATTCCATGAATCGTTTTTCTGGAACAACCTTGTTTTCTGGTGATCGGACTGTAGATTTGATGGTTCACAGTGCCAAAGTGGACGTATCCCACCAGCCGGGACGAAACCACCGCCAAAGCAAGGACGGTCAGCAGCCAGAAGTCGAAACGGACATCAAAGCAAACCAATAAGTTAAACTATAACTTGCTAGAATATAGCTATAATCAATTTGAACGGCATAAGCCTATATTTTATCGAGTGACGGTATAAAACGGCTTAAAAGTCAAAATACAGCGTTAAAACATTATAAGACAGTAAACAGGAATATAATATAATAACCCGATGCCATTATAAAGTCCGTAAATGCATCTAAAATCAATTTTACAATTACAGTCGACAAAATACACACGTAAGCATATAAACAGCCGTAAAACGTCAAATAAGCACTTACAAGGATAATAAACCGGCAACAGCTGCATAAGCTGGACAGACTGCCAGAAAAACAGCTTGTAAAAATGGTTCACAAATAAGACCGCCCGAAGCGATCCGGAATAGGTGCAGCCGTAGACTCGGACAGAATCCAAGCCGGCAATTATCCGCATTGGCATATATAACCATAATACGCCCGTTATAATTTGCCGTCAATCCTTTTGATCGATTGCGTAAAACTGCCTAGAAACGATTTTATAATCGTATGCGGTAAAATGTACCATGAAGCAATTAAAATCCGTTAAAAGCCGAATAAAAGGCATTATAGCAAAAGCCCGGCACTGGTCACGAACCAACGCCGCCCGGAGCGGATGCAGGGCACCAGAAAAACCGCCGAACAGTTGCTTTGATTGTATGTAAATCCTCTGAAAAACTCATATTTTCCAGATGGCAGCTTTTTGTCATAAAACTAAAGCCCTCAAATATTGCTATTCAAGGGCTTGTCATAGGAGCTAATACCATAACACATCATTCTCAAACATCACTCCCGTGCAATTTATAAATATATATAAATAATAGTATGTTGTCAATCAAAGATATATCTAACATTGTCAAGATCAATCATGGTATTATCATCATTAGTGCCTCTAAAAAAATTAAATGAATCACTTTCCATCAATTTCGCTGTTTTAGCAAATTTTTCTAAAATTTCATTTGAAGCTTTATTGTGTCCACTTTCTGTCCAACAGTCTGTTTCAATTCCGCACCAACAAACTGTTATAGATTCTGGAATATTTATATAAGGTTTAAATATTTCCGGAATTAAAATTCTTTTAATTTGGGAAGGATGCACTTTATTTGTAATATATTCTGTATAATCATCTTTATGTATGTCCATATCTGACATTTCATGTTCTGTTGCTTCTAAACAATCAATTTCCAATAAAGCCACGCCATAGTTGGGAAATGAGTTTTGGCTTTTGATTGGTGAAAACAGATATACGACTGATGTGCTATTGTCACTACGTTTTCCATCATTCCAATTATTGTTGCCACATTCGTCAATACTTAAAATTCCATTTTTACAAATTGACATTAAATCACAAATATCTACGTTCTTATATAATATCATAAAAAATCCTCCATTTTCTTATATTGTATCACATATATGAGTAACTTGAAATTAAATTTTATCCTACTAACGTATTAATCGCAGGCGGGAAAGCCCCGCCCGGAATTGGCTTATTTAGTTCAAACAAGCATTTATTTTTTCTTCCAAGTGTGGGAACGCTTCGCAAATTTCTTGCACGCTGTCGGCGTAATAATCACCAACTATTTTACCCAAAATTCTTATATTACCAGAATAAAAACAGCCTAAATCATTAAACCAGATGTCAAGCCCGGTTGCCTGTTCCTTTTTGTCGTTGTACCACATATCAATCTTGATCATGTTTTCTTATCCTCCTTAAATTTTTGTTAAAAGACCGCCGGGGAAATGCTCCCCGGTACGCTTGCCGGCCTAATTGAATTTAACTTCAAGCGGCTTTACAATTCCACTTCTTAATTCTTCGAGCGCGATTTTATTAACTTCATTTTTGCGATAATCCACCTCGTAAGAATCAATAATTTTGTTTTGATTGTTCATTCTTGTATAAAATTCTTGTGTATCATCTTCCCAGTACCAGACAAAATAAGTATGCAAGATATAATTCTTATCATCATAGACACGTTTACAACGTCTTTTACTGCCGTTCATCAAGAAAATATCTTCATGCGCGTTTAATGCGTCAAATTCGATATCAGAAAGATGATGTTCTATTTCTTTATATGTCCAGATAACAGCACCGCCCCATGTGTTTTTTTCGGTCACAACTGCTCTTTTAGTTCTTAACCATGCTTGCATATCTTCTTTAGTTCTCCATGCATAGCTATTCATTCCAGCTTTAGAAGCAAAATATTGATAATCTCCGTTGTTTTCTGCTTTTCTATATGACAAATAATATTTATCATGTGTTTTTGTGGAAAACATTTCTTTATTATCGTTACACTCCCACAAATTAACTGTTGCAGTAAAATAAATTCCACCATTTGCGCAAGCCCCAGCATTTCCCCAAGTCCAAAAAGTATTGCTTGACATGCCTTTATATGCAAATTCGTTTTCTTTGTGATGGTTGAATGCACCGCCTGAAACACTACCACATAACTTACTATCGCAAATACTCAAATGCACTCCGGCATTTTCACAAAGTTCTATATTTTCCCCTCTCTTCATTGTCGCGGTTGCTTTTGGGAAATATTCCCCGTATTCGTTTGTGTACTCTACTACATCATATTTTTGAATAACGTCTATAGAACGTGATCTTTCAATCATTTCGATAATACGGTTTACTTTTTTCACGTCTGATTCATCAAGCCCATAATAGCTGTCGAAAAGCTCGTTTTCTTTCTTTAATGTTTCAAGTGTGTATTTTTTCATAGTTCATTTACCTCTCTTTTTATTTTTTTTAATCCGGCGGTTGCGTTGAGACTACGGCTTAACCGCCACCGGAGAAAAATTAATTGATTTTTGTATCTGTCCAGATATTAAGGATTGAGCGAAAACAGTTTAATTCGTCAACCAGAAAACCGCCGTCATTAATATGAAATATTGCATAATCCCCATATTGCTTGTTAATATCCTGGACGTAATTATAAAATTCTTCGAACCGTTCTAAGTGGTCAAGATCAAGTATGTACCACTTGTGTTCGCTCGGAAGCGTTTTTCTAAAGTCCTCTGCATTTGCCGGATAAGCAAATAAACCAGCAACGCTTATTTTGCTTCTGTGGTCGTCTTGTGTACTGCGGTCGATCATTGCGAACACCGCCCAGCTTAAATACTTTGTATATTTATTCATTGTTTTTTCCTCCGTTTTCCCGGCTTTGCGTCCGGGTTGTTTGTTCTCTGTTGATGGTTATATAATACTATATATAACGCACATATACAAGACGGAATACTAACCAAATAACGCACATATATTAAAGACAAAATTGTGCATAATGTATAACGCACATAGATATATTGACAATATAACGCACATACATTATAATAGAAGAAAAACGAAACGGGAGGCGGTCGAGTTATGGCAACAGAAGCACAGCGTAAAGCAGTCAGAACATATGAAAAAAACAACTATAGACTTAATATAGTATTTCCCAAGGACACCAAAGAACGCATTGAAAAATTAAACCTTAATAAAAGCAATAGCGCATTTATTAGAGATACCGTTCTTGCAGAGCTGGACAGACTTGAAAAAATATTAAAATAACGCACATAGATATATTGACAATATAACGCACATACATTATAATAAAGATAACAAAAGAAGAACCCCAGACAGGGATTTATAGGAGGATAAGAAATGCAGGAAATTTACAGGAGTTTTGAAGGAAAGTTAAATGTTGATTGTCAGGATGGATATATTATCCTCGAGTTGAAAGAAAGATACCAGATTGAATGGTTGAGCGTTTGGGGGAAAACTAATAAGATTCGAGTTAGAAAAGATTTGCTTCCGGTGGAAGATTTCGGAAACGAAGAAAGAATATCAGAGCTTTTTACGGATATTTCGCATGGATGTTTAAAAGGATGCATGTACTATTACAAAAACTCGTGGTATAGCTATGACAAAATACTGGAGATTCAAAGGAAAAACCAAAGTAACAACTGGCAGGCGTATGTATAAAACAAACGATTAAACAAGGGAGCAAGAGAAACAAGCCAAAATATTTGAATACAAAAAAGCCCCTGGAAAATTCCAGGGGCTTATATCATACTTTTTGTGGCGGCTTTTAGGACAGGTGCAGAACTGCCGCCGAAATCCTGACGTAATTATTCATAGCACAATATCGTCAAAAAGTCAACGACATTTTTTTACTTGACTTTTTGAAATCATTCTGTTATGTTCGATATAACGAAGCTGACGGAACTCAGGAAGGGCAGGGCTGACAAAGCGGATCGTAACTGAATACGGAAAAAATTATAGCCAGATCACACCGGAACAACTACCGGAAGGTCTGGCTTTTTGTGCGTTCAAAATGCCCTATTATAATATTATATATATT
>ERZ1034897.356-NODE-356-length-23953-cov-6.792786_pt1 | contig 23953 bp, 19 predicted proteins | sample MGYA00520629_ERZ1034897 | MGnify/ENA primary metagenome ERZ1034897 (study PRJEB33766, sample SAMN09781789) | gut metagenome | biome: gut microbiome | host: Homo sapiens | place: Madagascar | study: EMG produced TPA metagenomics assembly of the PRJNA485056 data set...
CTTGTCTCCGCTGCCCGTTAGCAGTGGTTGTTAGCAAGCTGTTAGCAAATCGTCCCAAATGTCGCGCCCGACGCACGGGTAGATATTTTTTGTTAGCAAACAATAGAAACGGAAAAACAGAAAGACGGCTATACCGAAAACTGGAATACCAGCCGAAAACGGTGCAGCCGTCCGAAAAGGAAAAATGCCGGAAACCCTTGAAAAATCAGGCTTCCGGCGATTTTTACCGCACGTCCCAGACAGGAATCGAACCTGCGGCGTTTCGCTTAGGAGGCGAACCCTCTATCCTACTGAGGTACTGGGACACATCATATTCAGTTAGCAAAAGGTCTTCGTCCCAACAAGCGCTTAGGAGTTCTCCCTGCAATTCGGTAGCACTCGGTATCCTCTGATACCAGATGACCGCTTGACGCTGTAACTACGGGCATTCTACGAATTAAGCAGATGCTTCCTTCTGTCCTAACCGGTACTCCGTATCCACTTGTGGAACGGTATCTGTTAGCAGAATGTTAGCAACTCAAAGTTCGTAAAATCGTCTAGTCATCCCAACCCTCTCGTTGGAGAATTGGATACTCGAATGAATCAACACTAGACACTAAAGAGTCAATATCAAAAGGCTCTGCGAGCTGGTAACCCGCAGAGCCTTAAAACTTTAAAACCGTTTAAGCGGTTACCTTGCAGTAGAAACACTACCTGCAAGCCACTCCTGCACCATCTTGGCGTTTACTTTCAAGATTTTTGCGATTCTATCTACTGTCAAGCCGTCTTCCGCCATGCTTCTGGCGTTTTCTCTCTTTTCATCCATTCTCGCTTCAACTCTTGCTTCATCGCAAAGCTGTTCCATTTCCTTGCACATATGCTCCACCCCTTTCTCGGTCTCTTTCAGTTCATGCACGCGGTCTTTCAATGCTCCCGCCTGCATCTCTTTCGCTTCCTTCACACGGAAATCGTGCATCAGCCTTCCCAGTTCCCCGCCATCGTCCTTGCTGGAATCCACGTAGATGAAGTGTTCCTCGTCCCCGAACTCCTTGCCGTTCTCGCGGATTATCCGGTCGATATGGGCTATCGGGAGTCCGTGCCCCAGTGCGTCTTTCAATGTGACGAATATCACGTAGGTCTCCGGGAGCTTATCGAAGTTCTTTCCCGTATCCAGCACGTTGGAATCCATCATCCCGAGGTTGTATCTGGCACGTTTCGGGTGCGCTCCCTCATCGTCCTGCTGTATCTCGACGTTGAAGATGCGTCCGCTTCCATCCTTTGCCACACAGTCCAGCACGACACCTCTGCCATGCATGTTTCTGAAATCCACCTGCGTCTCATTGTCGATGACGGTCAAATCCTTGTCCTCCATGATGATTCTAAGAACGTACTCGCAGGCTTTCTTATCCTTGAATACATTCCGCGCGAAAATATCGCTCATCACGGTCAGATTCTTAATCGTCTCCTTGTATCTCTCCTTATGCTTAAGCATCGTTTCTTCCTGATTCATCGGTGAAGACCACCTCCTGTTCAACTCACAAGAAGGTATCAACCATCTTGCTATATATATATTTTACAAGAAAGCCGGTAAACATTCAAGACTTGTATTTTTCCCGCCGAAAGAACAAAATCCTGCGGCTCGCGCGGAGTGGCCGGGGTCTGGGGCAGCGCCCCATATAGGCAACCCCCGTGCATATAATGAGCGGTCGCGGTGTCCGGCAGGAAAGCCCTTCGCTTTTCCTGCGTCCGGCGCATCGCGGCAGCGAAGGCGAATGCACGGGGGAGGGAGCCGGTCAACTTTTCCGTTCCAAATGTTTCCGTCAATCCGCCTGCGGATTTATGAAAGATTTGTGGGCGGGATGGTTGAGGGGCGAATCCCTCTACCCAGATGAGAAAAGGGTCAACGTTCGCAAATAGGCGCAAATGGGTTCATTTGATGCCAAATGGTGTCTTTTTCTATCATCGGCATCTCTGACTTGGCAGTTTCTACCTGCACGTTCGTGTATAGGGCAGAGGGATGGAAAATAGCCTGCGTTATAATCTGTCCCCAAGGAGACGGCATTCTTGCCGCTTCAAAAGACAGGAAATCGAAAAAAGAAAGGATGATGCCACATGGCTCAGGATTTCGGCGATGACATGGGAAACGCCCTCCTAAACTTCGTCACAAGGCAGGCGGAGAACTACCTGCGGTTCGGGCGTGGCAGGGAACGTGCTTTCGACTGGTGGCAGCGCCATTATAAGAAGGAGGGGAACACTCCCGAAGCCGCAAAAGCAATGGCTGAGAAGCAATCCTCTCGTGAGCAGGTGGTCGTGCCCTTTGGTACTTCCGAGGAAGCCGCCTACTATGCGCAGGTATGCCGCGAGAATGGTACCTATGCCGCCGCCTACACGGACAAACAGGGAAATGGTTTCCTTGCCTTTGCCAAGGAGGATGCTAAGACCGTCGCAGGGTATGCCCCGCAATTTAGGGATGTAATGGCGCGTCTCGATGAGCAGCGTATCACCGATGCACTGAATCACGCCAAACCCGTGAATAAGAAGACCATGGATTCCCTCACGGAGCTGACAAGCTATCCCGACCTCCCGGCAGAGGACGTAACGGTCATCCCGGTCACCATCCGTTACAAGGATGCGCCAGACGAGACTTACGATGTACTCTTTAGCGAGCAGGATACCGAAAACCTCAATATCGACGATTCGATTTTCTTCTCCGGCTACTCCCACAAGGAGCTTACAGAGATGGTCGGTCGTGAGACCCATGAGGATTTCGATGTGATTGCTGTCAGTGACCCCTATAAGGTTCATGCGACGCAAGTGAAAACGGATGCCCCGGAAAAGACCTATGACGTGCCGGGAAAGGATACACCTGCCCGCAGCGATAGGGTTGCCACTCTTCGCGCCGAGGACACCGCCATTCATACCCAGAACATCCGAAACGCTGCCGAGAAGGCAAGGGAAGACTGCACGGACTTTTCCGACTTCGAGCGCAAGATGAACGCGCAGGGCTTCGGTGTGACCGAAACCAGCAAGGGCGAGGTCATGGCCTATGAACCTGCAAGTCTGAATAAGGACGGTTCGGTACCGGCGTATGAGCGTGGTCGCGACTGGCCGGTCTCTGCGGAGACGTTAAAGAACCGGTACGACCTCGATGTGACCCATAACTGGTTCGAGCAGAATACCCCGAAGGACGCGGGCACCCTCCCGGATAAAGACCTTGCCATGCAGAATGCGCGTCTGACGCAGGAGCAGGCGCGTGACGGACAACAGATGCTAGAGCCGGTTGCCACCGACGGTGCCATGGATAACGACGGGCGCACGCCCGACCCGAACTCCGGCATTGAGAGCCACGATGGCGCAGATACCGACTCCCGCACCGCCGTCATGGATGCAGAGCAGACCGGAAGCGAGATTCGCCCCTCCGATATTCGTGAGGAGCAGCAATATGATTCCGAGTCCTATTCTCTCACGGCGGAAGCACGGGATATGACCGCAGCCAAGAATCAGATGGATACGGAAACGCAGGCACAGGAAACCACGCGTGAGCATGGTTCGAGCCTGCCCTTTAACGGCGAAGACGCATTGTAAGGAGATAGACCATGACCCTCAAAGACAAATTGCCGGACAGGCTGAAATGCTCTCCGCTTCTTACCATGGAATCGGACAGCGATATCGAGACCATCGCGGAATCCATCGTGAACCTTTCCGATTCAGATGGGGACTTCTTTAAGAAGACGGAAAAACTTCTTCTGATGGCAGCCCTTGGATATTTAAGGGACTGGTGCGAGCCTTCCCAGCGTACCATCGGGAACCTCATCTCCCTTCTTGATGCCGCCCTGCCAAAGGACAACGAAACCCATACCACCCTCGACAACCTTTTCTATGAAATGAAGTCCGGGTGCAAGCGCGTGAAATCGGAAGATGGCATCACGACCCTCTGGGAGCCTTCCGCCCTTTCCCGGTGCGACGGTCTCACTCCGCGCGATTCCAATGGTATTGATGTGTCCGAGGACTTTTCGCTCACCTGCTATGAAGGATTCCGCCACGCGGCCACACGGGAGACGCGCACGAGTATTGTGACCACGCTCCTGCTCGTGCTGGAAGAAGTGGAAAAGGAGGATGCAGATGGCAAATAGCGCGAACCCGGAAATCAACAAAAAGATTGCCACCTCGGCGCTCGGCACCCTCGTCATCGCCACGGTCTTCTTCTATCTCGGCGACCGTTATGCCGAAACCCTCGTCACCTATCCGGGGCAGATTTTCGACCATTTGAGCGATGCGTTCCTTTCCATGTGGCAGACCATAAAGGATGCACCGTTTGCCCTCGATATGACCAGTAACTCCCTGCTGTTTGGCGGGGCTTGCTTTCTCATTATCTGGATGATTTGGCTTCGCTACGTGGCGTTCATCGGAAACTATCGTTCCGGCGAAGAATCCGGTTCCGCCCGCTGGGGCACTGTGAAGGAAGGAAAGAAGTTCAAGGACTTGCAGACCGAAGATAACAACCTTCTCTTCACCAAGAACTTCGGCCTTGCCCTGCACCGCCCCAAGTTCGACCCGGAATATGACCGCAACCTAAACGTCCTCGTGGTCGGCGGCTCTGGCTCCGGTAAGACCTTTAACTACGTGACCCCGAACATCTGCCAGCTCAACACCAGCTACTTCGTCACCGACCCAAAGGGCACCCTTCTTAAGGATGCCGGATACCTGTTCACGGACAACGGCTATAAGCTCAAGAGCTTCAATACCATCAATCTTGATGAGTCCATGCACTACAACCCGTTAAAGTACGTGAAGACGGATACCGATATCCTCTCCTTCGTGAACTGCTTCATCATGAACACGAACCCCGAGGGGAAATCGAGCGGTGACCCGTTCTGGGAGAACGCGGAGAAGATGCTCTACACGGCGCTCATCGCACTCTTGCGTGACTGGTTCCCGGCGAAGGACTACAACATGTCCTCGCTTCTCACGCTCCTCTCCCTTGCGGAAGCGCGTGAGAACGATGAGAACTTCAAGTCCGCGCTTGACCTGATGTTCCTCCAAATCGAGGAGGGCAAGAAGTACAAGCAGAACGACGGCTCTTCTCCTGACGCTGCGGGAAATGCCGGTCTTTCAAGGAGCTTTGGCACCAAGCAGGCAGATAACGGTTGGTCTTGGGTGCCCAGTAAGTTCAAGCGCAACTCCGACGGCGTGAAGCCCGCCGACTGCGGGGGACTTTCCGCCGACGAGGACTTCGCCCTGATGAACTACAAGAACTTCAAGGTGGCCGCAGGCAAGACATTAAAATCCATCCTCATCTCCTGCAACGTGCGCCTTGCGCCCATCGCGACGGACGGCGTGCGCGAGCTTTTGACCTATGACGAGATGGAGATTGACACCCTTGGTGACCCGGATGCGAAGGTGGCGATTTTCGGCATCCTCTCCGATACCGACAAGACCCTCAGCTTCCTGTTCGCCATCCTCATGTGGCAGACCATCGACCAACTGTGCCGAAAAGCCCTTTCGGATTATGGCGGGAAACTCCCGACCCCGGTGCATTTCATCTTCGACGAGTTCGCCAACATCGGCACCATCCCGCAGATTGAGGAGACCATCGCGGTCACCCGTTCTCGTAACATCGGCATCACCATCATCCTGCAATCCATGAGCCAGCTGGAAAGCAAGTACGATAAGAAGGCGCAGACCATCATCGACTGCTGCGACTCGACGCTCTTCCTCGGTGGCAAGTCCAACTCCACCAACAAGGAGATTGCGGAGATGATTGGCAAGCAGACCATCCATCAGATGACTTACAACGAGTCCACGGGGCAGTCCGGGGGCGCCAGTAAGAACTTGCAGATTCAGGGTCGTGACCTTATCGACGCAGCAGAAATCGGCAAGATGAGCCGCCTAAAGGCAATCCTGCTCATCGCCGGTACCAACCCGCTCATGGATGATAAGTATGACCCCCACGCCCATAAGCGATACCGCTATATCGTAGATAAGCGTAACTGGAAGCGTTTGCATAAGAACGCCTTCGATTTCGAGCGGTATCTGAAAAACGGCTGCGAGCCGTACACCCCCGATGAGGATATGGGTGCGGAGTTCACAGCGTGGAAGTGGGCGGCATGGAAAAAATCAAGGAAAGGGCTTCTGGGCAAATTGCTAAACCGGTAGTCACTTATAATTAAGAGAAATGCCACGCGAAAAAGGCAGAAAGGGGACGAATGGAGGAAGGAACTTGGAAACACTCGTCAAACTCGCCGCCCCGGCGATAGGAACCGCTGCGGGCGCATTCACCGTCGTGGGAATCATCTATCTCGGAATGACCCTCGCGGGACTTCTTCGCGGCGGGGGCGGGGAGATACGCAAAGCCGTTGCAATCATCGTCGCGGGACTTACCTGTATCGCCTTTGCCCATCTGTACGGTTACTAGAAAACAAGTAAACAAGAAAGGAATCAGACATGCTTGAAAACGTGAAAAACCTTCTCTCTGATGGTGTGACCGCCCTCGGCGGCATCCTCATCGTCTTCGGCCTTGTGAACCTTGGCCTTACCATCAAGGACGGTATGCAGGGCGGCGGCGGTCAGCTCTCCGGTGCCCTCGCCATGATTATCGGCGGTGCCATCGTCGTTGGTGCTGCCGTGTACTTCAAGACCGGTATCAACTGGGGTTCCCTCGCGGGTTAGAAAGGAGCGATATCTAACATGCTCTCTGTAGCAGTACACAAGGATATCGCCGAGTATCAGCCCAAAATCGTAGGCAAGATGACCATGCGCACCCTGGTATCCATCACGGGTGCGCTTTCTGTCTCGGTACTTGCCGGGCTTTACATCTACTTCGTTTTGGGGCTGAACGTCAGCGATTGCACCTATTTTATCTACGCCGTCTCGTTGCCGTTTTGGTGCGTGGGCTTCGTGAAGCCCTGCGGGATGCCCTTCGAGCAGTTTGCGCCGCTTTGGCTTAAGGCAAACTTCACGAACGACCGCATCTTCTACAAGCCGTCCATGCGTCTTGCGGGGCTTCTCTCTGAGTCGGAAAACAGCAAGCAGAAAGGAACTATCTATGGAAAACACTACCGAAAGCAGGGAAACCTTCGCGGCATCGAATCCTACTCCCCAAGGGCAGGACGGGTCATCTCTTAACGCCGCATTTGACGTGGACGCGTTCGTCCATGCATCCGGTGACGGGTTCGGGAACACCGCGCCCCTGCGCTCCGATACCGGCGCTATCGACATGGATGCCATCTCTCAGGTCGCACACGTCACGCAGGGTGCCGGAAAGCTGACCCGAAAGGAGAAGAAGCACGCCAAGCGCGAGATGAAGCGCAGGAAAAAGGAAGCCAAGAAGGCCGAGAAGGAAGCGAAAAAGACCTACAGCTCCGTCAAGTCCCAGTTAAAGGACAGGGACAAGGAGCTGTCCGATAAGATGGCCGATGCCAGAAAGAAGCGCGACTCCGCGAAAGACGTGGTGAACTACATCGGCTACAACAAGATGTATCAGGACGGCATCTGTGAGGTGGAGGAGGGGATGTTCTCCTCTTCCATCGCCTTCGATGACACCAGTTATCACTCGGTACGCGATGAGCAGCAGAAAGCCATGTTCTCTGCCATCACCCGCCTTTACGACCAGTTCGGTGCGGATACGCTCGTGCAGATGAGCGTCATCAACACGCCGCTCCTCAAGGAAGAGGTCGGTCATCGCAAGTTCTTCGACCCGGAGCGTCAGGCAAACGATGCTGCAAGGAACGACGCACAGGTATTCAACAACATCCTGAACGATAAGGTGAAGGAGGGGGTCAGCAACATCCGCAGGAACCGCTACCTCACCTATTCCGTGACGGCAGACACCGCAGAAGATGCAGCGCGTCAGCTCTCCCGTATCGAGGTCGAATCCTCCCGCATCCTAAACTCCATCGGCAGCAAGGCACACCTTATGAACGGCACCCAGCGCCTTTCTGTCATCCATTCACTCTTAAACCCCTATAAGCCGTTCCTGTTCGATTACCAGCGCGATATTTCCGCCAAGCGCTTACAGACTACCAAGGACTGCATCGCACCGACGCAGATTGATTTCCGCCCGGACGGCCACTATAACGACTGCGTAAAACTCGATAACGGGGTCTACGCACAGGTACTCGTGATGAAGAAGTTCGGCTCGGAACTTTCCGACCGCGCACTTGCCGACATGGCAGACCTTCCTATCCCCATGGCTATCACGTGGTACGTGCAGCCCATGGATAAATCCAAGGCTATCAATTACGTGCGCACCCGTTCCGCATGGATTGACAAGGAAATCATCGAGGAACAGCGCTCGGCAGTGAACAAAGGCTACGACTTCTCCATCCTCCCGCAGGAGCTGAAATACTCCAAGGAGGAGACGGAGGACGTGCTCGACCACTTGCAGAACAAGAACCAGCGTCTCTATGTCTTCACGGGGCTTGTCTACACCTACGCGGAGAGCAAGGAAGCGCTGGATACGCAGGTGCTTCGCATCATCTCCACGGCACGTCAGAACTCCATCGAGCTTGACACCTATGACTATCGCCAGCGTCAGGGACTTAATTCCATCCTCCCGCTCGGCCATAACCACGTGGAAATCTCCCGCATGTTCACCACGGCGCAGGTTTCCATCCTCGTGCCGTTTGCCACGCAGGAGCTTGACGATGCAGGCGGCAACTACTACGGCCAGAACAAGCACAGCCGCAACCTCGTGGTCTGCAACCGCAAGAAGCTCACCTCGCCGATGGGCTTCGTCTGCGGCAAGACCGGCTCCGGTAAGGGTATGTTCACCAAGACCGAGATGACGGGCACCATCTTCTCCAATCCGACGGACGAGATTTACGTCATCGACCGCGCAGGCGAGTACACCGCTATCGCCGAACGCTACGGTGGCAGCACCTACCACTTCGGCGTGGGTACCGGAACCCATCTGAACCCCTTCGATACGGTATCCGTGGAACACATGACGAGAAACGAGCAGATTGCGTTCAAGGTGGATGCGATGTTAGCTCAGGCGGGTGCTTCCGCTGCCGAAGCCGGGTCGAACTTCTCTGAGGTTGACCAGTCGCTCGTACAGCGCTGCACCGAGCTTGCCTTCCAGAAGGCCGCAGAGCGCGGAGACAATCTTCCGCCGACCTTACAGGACTTCTACGATGCCGCGAACGAGCAGCCGGAGGAGCAGGCACAGGTCATCGCACTCCGTTACGAGCGCTTCGTGAAGGGTTCCATGAACTTCTTCAACCATCAGAGCAACGTCGATTTCAACACCCGCATCGTGGACTTCAACCTGAAAGACCTGCCGGATTCCATGCTGGTCTTCGCCCTCATCAATGTCTGTGAAGCCGTCCGCAACCGCATGTACTTCAATGCAAAGCGAAACGTCCGCACATGGCTCTACGTCGAGGAGATGCAGAGCATGTTCGCGTACCCGACGGTACTGAACTACTTCTCCCGCTTCTCCAACGAGGGTCGAAAATTCGGACTTTTGCTGACAGGTATCAGTCAGAACGCCACGGCGATGCTCGCCAACGAAGCGGCGCGAAATATCGTCCTTAACGCGGACTTCCTCATGCTTCTCAAGCAGTCCCCGCTCGACCGTATGAAGTGGGCGGAACTTTTGAACCTGTCCGAGCAGGAGGAGGAATGCATCGACGAGAGTGCAGAACCCGGTGACGGCCTGCTCATCGCAGGAAACGCCCGCGTGCCGATTCGCGGCAAGTTCCCGTCCGGCAACGTCCTCTACGACCTGTTCTCCACGAACCCCAATGAGACGAAGAAGACGGGGCTTGGGGACAAGAAAGATGCAAAACCCGTTATCTAGCAACCCAGTAAGAAGACTCCGGAAAGGACGGTGAACGTCAGATGAAGGCTTCGGATTTCACGACCGGCGGAAACGACCGTGAGAAAGCCATGAGTAATCTCCTCAAGACCGAAAAGACGGATGCCGTCAATACCGGTCTGGTGGAAAAGGCAGATAAGAGCGCCAAAGCCTTAAAGGGTGACCTCTATTCCGTCGGCAAGAAGGGCACGCACGGCGCGGGAAGTACCGCCCTCGATGCCATCGCAAGGAAACGTAAGAAGACTTCCGCCGCCGATGCCCTTGACGGGAACTCCCGCAGCCAGATAACCGGAAAAAATGCCCTCACGAAAAAGGTGCAGTCTCGCCACAATCTGAATAAGAGCCTGAAACGTGGTGCAAAGGGTGTAGCCGCAAAAGCGACCCACAACGCTCTTAAGGACTCCGAGCTGGAAGGCACGGACGATTTGGTCGCAACCACGCACACCGGCGCGAAACTTGCCGGAAAGGCGAGAAAGCACCTTCGTTCCGGCAAGGATGCACTTGAAAAGAAAGACTCTCTCGGTGCCCTCTCGGAAAAGAAATACCGCACCGAGAAACTGGATAAAAAAGCTGCCCAGAAGCGGATGCAGTTCTCCAAGTACTTCCATAGGAACGTCTACGAGAATGCTGCGGCGCAAGCGGGAAAGAAAAAGGCGCTCACGATTCTTTCCGGTGGCATCAAGGGAATGCTTTCATTTCTTGCCGGTGCCGTCTCCCAATTCTTTCCACTCATCATTGCCTTTATCTTGGCCTTCGGCCTGATTTCCGTTGTCGGTGGCGGTGCCGCCGATGAGGAGCAAAAGAGCGCATCGCTTGACGGGATGCCCGCATGGGTCACCTACGACCTCGTGCTCGCGTGCCTGAACGCCCACGAGCAGTACGGATATCCCGCTTCGGCACTCCTCGGCCAGATGATGATTGAGAACGGCACCTCGGACTCCGGTTCCGACCTCGGGCGGCTGTACCACAACTACGGCGGCGTGAAATATGCCGGTTATGACTACGGCGGACTCATCACGGGTTCCGTTAAAATGCTCACCACCGAATACAGTAATTCCGGCATTGCCTACAAGACCTACGCGGATTTCGCCGTCTTCAAGGACGATGACTCGTATATGAAGTACCGGTGCGAGCATCTTTACAAGCAGTCCAACTACACCCGCGTTGCCGATTACCAGAAGGCCATCGACACCAACAACTCCGAACTCTTTTTGCGTGCCCTCGGCGAGGGCGGGTACTACAGCGCGTCGCAGGACAGCTATATCGCCCAGTACCGTTCCATCTGCCAAGCCTATCCCCTTGTCGCGCAGCTCGACTCCATGACCGCAGAGGAGTTCAAGAACCAATACTCCGGCACCACCCTCATTCCCGGTGGCGGGCAGGACTACCAGAGCGCCGACCAGTGGCAGAAGGATATCGTGAATGCCTGCTCGCAGACTCCGTGGCCGGGAGCCGACCTTTGCGCCACATGGACAACAAAGGTCTATGCAAGAGCCGGACACCACGTTGGCGGCAACGGCAATACGCAGCTCGGCAATCAGGGATACGGTGCCAATTACAGCCAGAAACGCGCCACCACCGACCTCTCCCAGATAAAGGTAGGAATGCTCGTCTCCGCCCAATACGGCTCCAACACCGCCGCCGGTAACGCTTACGGGCACGTCGGCATCTATATCGGTGACGGCAAGGTCATGGATAGCATTTACTCCGGTCTGCGCACCATCTCCCTGTCCGATTGGGTTTCCCAAAACGGAAGAGGATGGGTTGTCTGCGGCTATCCATGGGACTGGCGCTAGGAAACCAGAAAGGATACCTGCTATGAAGAAACTGAAAGCATGGATGGCGGAACACAAGAAGTTTTCCGTCATCGCCCTGTGCCTGCTCTTAATGTTCACCTGCGGCTCTGCCATGAGCGCCATCAACGTGTCGCATCACCGCGCGGAAACCGCAAAGGAGCAGAACGCAGAAAATAACACGGACACTACCACCGCCGCTGAGAAGAAGACGAAGGAGGAAACCGGGAAAGTGGAGCTTACCGATGCCCAGAAGAAAATCATCAAGGGGTACGATACCGATACCAAGGAACTCATCGACACCCTCTCCTCTTCCGTCTGGTCGGTAAGCGAGGGGCGCTACACCCTCAAGTTTGCCGATGACTCCTACGTGGAAACGGTGAACGGAACTCCGACCGTCCATAGTTATGCCATCTCCCGCGTGGAAAAGACCTCCGATGGATACGGCGGCTATCTCTACACCATCGTCTTCGAGACCGATACCGGCACCCATATCGTGACCTACACGGACGGCAGTGGCGCTGCGGTGAACTCCGATTCTAAGACCCCCGGTGAGAACACCATCTCCACCCTTACAAGTTCTACGATGTTCGCTCAGAAAAACACCGCATACGAGCGTGCCGAAGCGGTAGCAAACATTACCGTGAAGGGCATGAACAGCGAGGTCACGAAACTCTTCGGCGGGGATGAGAAGGCCGTCACCACAGCCCTCTCCAAGTGGTGCGCCGTCCATTACCCTTCCGTCACCGAAGCTACATGGCAGAAGGTCGTGAACCTCGACTATGAGAATGGGGTCATCACCACGGACTTCAAGCTCAACGACACAAACTCTGTTTCCGTCACCTGCGTTTACGAACAGTCCACGGGCGAGTTCTCCTTCGAGGGCTAGGGCAACATCGCCATGCAGGCAGAAAGGAATCTCTATGAATGAACAACTGACTTTACAGTCCACACAGCATGAGGAGACGAAGACGGTTCCCCTGCGCAGGAGAAAGGCTTGTCTCGCGGGCGCGTTCGCGCTCTTCGCCGCCTGCGCACTCGTGCTCCTCATTCCCCATCCGGCCTATGCGGGTATCATCGGGGACTTCCTTGATATCCCCAACATGATTAAAACGTGGCTTCTGCAAATCGCTGCCACGCTCTTCAATACCTATTTCGGTGTCATCAATCAGACGCTTGATGCGAAGTTCATTTCCGGGCCGTTCAACGAGCTTTTCGGAACAACTGAGCCGTATGGCGTGGTAAAAGACTTCTATCAGGCCGGTGTCATCCCCGTTGCCCACGCCATCCTAGGTCTCTTCATGCTGATGCAACTCATCAAGATTAGCCAGCGCATCGACGCGACGAGCACCCTTCCCGCCGTGAAGGATATCGTATTCCTCGTGGTGACCTACTGCATCTTAAGCTACTTCATCGACAACGCCCTCGACCTCGTTTCCGCCATCTACGGCATCTTCAACGACCTCGTTGGTAACGTGTCGGACAAACTGCAATCGAAAAACTGGTATGAACCCGGAATCAAGATGACCAAGGACGATGCGACCGATGCCACGTTCGGCGGATGCTTCCTCCTTTTGATTTTCGGACTCATTTCATGGGCGGTCGGACTCGTTTTTTATGCGGTCTCAATGGTCGTTGCCCTCGGCCGTTCCGTTCAGCTCTATGTCTATGCCGCCTTCTCTCCGATTCCCATTTCCCTTCTCGGCTTCGAGGAGACGAAGCAAATCGGAATCGGTTACCTCAAGAACTTTGCGGCAGCAGCCCTCGCTGGCGTGGTCATGGTTCTCATCCTCTACCTCTACCCGCATCTTGTGACCGCCCTCGCGGTTTCCGGCGGACTTGGAAAGGCCGAGATGCTTGGTCTCGCACAGGGCGTAGAAACATTCGACTCGTTCGGTGTCATCATCAAGACTATCGCCGTTCTCATCACGACCATGATGGGGCTTGTAAAGTCCGGCTCTTGGGCGAAGGAAATCCTCGGCGCGTAGACGCTTACCGAAAACCTGCTACCGCTCACCGAAGGGGCGTGCCGAAACCGGTGCGCCCCTTCCCCTTAATAAGTTATTATTGGGAGCCAAGCATCGGCTTCCGATGGAAAGGAACGCGCTATGGTATACGACACTACGGAAGCAGTGGCTAAGTTTCTGTCCGGCTTCCAGATGAAGATTACGAACCGGGAAAGGGACACCGTTGCCCCAGACTACTACGTGAAATACTTGCTCACCCTCTCCAAAGGCGGAAAGGACTTCTCCACCACCTTCGTATCTGACCCGAGGGCTTTTGGGGAGCCGACTGTCACACAGGTCTTCTCCGCCCTCGCAGACGATGCCCTCACCTTGCGAAAATACTCCACTGACGAGTTCGTGGATAAGCTCTACGCACAGGGGGTAAAGCCATCTGCCGCCCTCCGTGCTTACGACTCCTGCAAGGAGACGAATTTGTGGATGCAGGACGAGCTGTATCTCTCCGGCTGGGAAATCGAAGAGATATCGAAAACCCTGACAAAGCATGGGGACGAGGTAAACACTCTGGTCGAGAAGGCCGCATCCGAGCGTGCCGCGAGGTATGCCTATGACCACCCGAAGCTGCCGAAGGGTTTCGTTACTATCGAGCAGCTGCAAGGAGACCTTGACCTCGGGGGCTTTCGCGACGAGGTGGAGGATTTTGATTTCGACGGTGACCTCACCGAAGCGTTCAGCGAAACTGCCGACTATAAGGTCGATGACAACTACCATGACCTTCTCACGTGGTTTCCCGACCACACGGAGTGGCTGGAACAAGCCGAGTTCGACGGCCTTCTCGAAGGCTGCAAGGGCGATATCTACAAGATGGTTCAGATGGCGCAGTACGAGTGCTTCAAGTCCGACCTCTACGACCATCGCGAGGATATCTGCCGTTACGGCACCCTCGACCAGCTAAGGGATATGGGGGTCTATGCCATCCGGGAAAGCCTTGCAGACGAAATCTTAGACGACCTCCTCTATGATGAGGATTATGCGCCGACCGATGACGCGAAGGATACCATCATGGGTGCCGTAAGCGCTGCGTTCGAGGAGCGGTACGGGGAGGACTTCGCCGAAGTCGCGACCGACTTTGGGCAGGATATCGACGATATCGCAGGTCGCGCAAACCCTTGTATCCTGAGTGTGGATACGGTACGCGCCGTGAACGAGTCTGGGTACGATGCGGTTTTCGCCGAGCAGTGGAAGGATGAGCTTTCTGAGTGCGATATCGACCCGGAAGCGGTTTCCGTTGACAGCGAAGCGCACGATATGGAAAACGGTAGGGATGGGCTTGATGGTAACGCCCCGGAAAAGGATGCCCCGGAAAAGGACGGTCGAGATACGCAGCCGCCTGTAGACACCGACAACCGTTAGAAATGTGCATGGAAACGGGTGAGGGCAAGGCTCCGCCCGTTTTCTGCTGATAGGAGACTCTATGGAACCGAAACCGAAAGAGCGCATCGTCTTCGACGAAGACCCCTACTACGGAGACGAAGGCGAAAAGATGGCGGTAAACGACCTCATGGAACGTAAAGGTCTGACCGAGGATGAGGTGCGCGAGGACTTCACCGACGATGAGATTTTCAATCATCAGATGGAGATGAAAGCCTTCGATTACGAGGAGGAGATGCGGGCACTTGCCGCCTTCTTTAACGGGGAGAAGTCCGACAAGTCGGATTTCATCAACCCTTACGGCGGCAACCACATTTTTGTGGCTGGCAGCGTAGAACGTTGGGATGACACAATCCCCGTTTTCACCGTCTACAAGGACTTCGCTGCCGCCACCGATTGCTCTCCATCCCGTTTCGGTCAGGGCAACGTTTTCGCCGACTGCGAGATTCAGAAGGTCTGGGACGAGAACGGCACGCTTTACCTTGCCGGTGCCCACCATGACGGGCGCGTATCCGTCGAGATGCGTCAGCTCACCGATGCGGGCGAAAGCCTTTGGGGACAGCTCGATTACGAGGATTATCTGCCCCTCGAAGGGCTTACCGCCATGGGAAAGCACTATGAGCTTGGCGATGAGAAACAGTTCATCCACGACCTCTATAACAGCCCGGAACTCTGCGCCGCCCCTCGCTACGTGGAACAGTCCTTCGGATGCCCTTCTGAGGAATTCGAGAAAGAGGAAGGGACGCTCCCTCACGACTTCACCACCGGCAAATGGCGCGTGCATCTTATCTACCCCGGAGAGCGTTACGGTCTCGATGGTTGCCTGACCTATGAGTTAAATGCTTACTCTGGCGCACCTGCCGCCGTCCATCGCGCGTCCTACCCCCTTGTGGAGTTCTACGACACCTCGCAGGATGCCGCACGCTTCCCGGGCGGTCAGTTCGTCTCTCGCTACTACATGACCGACCTGCTTGAGGACAATTCCACTGCCGTCTCCCTCGACACGATGCTCAAGAACGGGAACCAGTTCTCCCTTGATGGCGGTATCCCCGCTTGGACGGTTGAAGGCGATGACCTTGCAAAGGTGAACGACTTTCTCAAGAAAAGCTGCATGGAGTTTAGCGGCTCCCTTCCCGGTGACGAAAAGGATGAGGACGGCTACTCCCTCACGGGGGAAGCGAAGGATGCCACTGCATCCCGTAATGGGCTGAGCAGAAACCAGATGGGGATTGAAGAAAAAGCTGCCGAGTGCAAAGAAGCCGCGACCGTCCTCGCTAACGGGAACGCCCTTTAGAAAGGATGGAATCTATGAAAAAGAGTCCTGATAGCACCTTTCCGCGCGAGTTCACCACCGGAAAATGGCACGTGCATCTCGTCTTTCCCGGCGAATCCCGTGCGGACGGCATTCCTCGCGGAAGCAAGAAGTGAAATCCCCCCTGCGCCGACACGATGGTCGAGTTCTACGATACCGAGGATAACGGGCGGTTCGTAGCCAGTTTCCACATGAACACCCTGCTCGGCTACCCTTGGAACGGAATGGTCGGTGCCGACCTCGACGGCCTTGAAGCGTATGGATTCGCTTATCCACTCAGCACACAAGCCGCGACCGACTGGCTTGAGGGCGATGACCTTGCGAAGGTGAATGCTTTCCTCAAGGAGACCTGCAAGGAGGTCTTCGGCATCCTGCCCGGTGCGGACGATGGCGGCTATTCCCTTTCGGGGGAAGCGAAAGAAGCCGCCCTATCGCGCTTCGCTCTCCCGGAGAATAGGAAAGCCGCCCTTAATGTGATTCGGAAACTGAATGAGTCGAGAGACAGCAACGACAACGCCCTTTAGGCGTTTCCACCAAGAAAGGAGAAATGAACATGGCAGAAGATTTCGGTGACAGCACGGGAAGCGGCCTTGTGAATACCGCAGGGCAGGCCGCAAAAGAGGTCGTTCAGGCCGTCGTGACAAAGGGCGCGGGCATCGGTGGAAAGGGCGGTGGCGGTATCTCCCTCTCCGGGGAAGCCAAGGACATGATGGCAGCTTCCAAACAGCTTGCAGGCGGTTCTGCCGCACCTTCCCGCGAGCATCTGGTCGCAAAGCCCGACCTCTCCCGTTAGATAGAACACCAGAAAGCCAGTAAACCGTGCAACTAGAAACACAGAAAGGATGATTGCCATGCAAGATAACGACTTCTGGATTGGGCAGGAGCAGATTCCCGTTGACCTCTCCCTCCTGCTCACCTACTCCAACGATGAGGATTACTGGTACGCTCCGGGGGAGTATGCGCTCAGGGTCTATACCGTCGATACCCTGAACACCAACTTCGCCCGTCCCTGCTTCGCGTTCGGTGAGCGCACGTCCGACCCGGAGATGGAGGATGTTTCCGGTGCTATCGAGAACACCCTCCACGAACTTCTCGATTCCGGTGCGACCCCCGAGGACGTGTACCGCATCATGGGACTCGTTCAGGAGAGCGAGCTTTCCCCCGAGACCAAGGAAGCCGACAGCTATCTTTCCATCGACCTCGGCTATTGCATCGACGGAAATATCGTCTCCTATGAAGCGGTGCCGGAGGGCGTTGCGACGGTGCCTGAAAACGTAGACTACCCGCGTTACGCGGAAGCGATGGAGAGTCATGTGCCGCTTCCCATCGCTACGCAGATTGCTACGCATGATTTCTCTCACGGACAGGCGGATATCCTCATGGAAGCCGCCCGCAACCCGCGCGTCTCGCCCGAGACGCTTGAGACGATAGCCGACAAGACCCTTTCGTCCGGTAAGATGCGCGGTCTTCTGGATATCGCTTCTGTCGGCAAGAACCCCCTCGATTTTCGCAATATGGATGAGCAGACACTTAAGGCGGCTGTTTCCGTACTGTTCCACGGCGGCAAAGACCTCCCCGTGACGGAGCTTGACCTTGCACAGCTGCGTTCGGTAGACCTCGCGCTGATGGACGGGGCTTCCCCTGCCGAAGCCATGCGTGCAGCCGAGAAGTCTGCACCTGCCGCATCTCTCGCATCCGAAGCCCGCGACGCGAAGGCCGCTCGCACCGCTCTCGATGACCCGTCGGAGATAAAGGATGCCCCGGCACGCGCGGAAAAGGCAGATAGCTCCCTGTGACAAAGCCGTTTCATGAGCAGAAAGGAGGACACCTATGACACCTGACGGAAAAACGTTCGACCCGGAAACTGTCACCGACAAACAGCTCGTTCAGTACGAACAGGCCATCGACCGTGGCCTAAGCGAAGCCGACGCGATGCGCCTTGCCGAACACGAGTACAACGGCTTTCAGGCCAATGCCATCATTGCCGCCGCGCTGAATCCGGCGGTGGGGAAAGACGTGCTGGATGCTCTCGCGACCCCCAAGTACACCGCAGCGCAGATGACGGCCATCGCGAAAATAGCCATCAGGGGCGGAGACTTCGCACGCTTCCTAGACCCGCATATGGACGCACGGCGCATGGAAGCCGCCTATCTGGTCGTGGCGCACGGTGGGAGCGACTTACCTGTGGAACGTCTCTCCCGCTCCCAGCTGCTCACCATCAACAACATCCTCCTGTGCGGCCATGTCCCCTATGAGACCGTCCGCGCTATCGCGAAGCCCGCGTTTACCCCTGAGAGCATGGAGGTCATCGCCGCCGCCATGGAAAACGCACGTCATGACCCCTATACCGGTGAGCACTCGCTGACCGAAGCGCAGGTGGCGCGTATTATGAACCCGGAATACAGACCGGAGCAGCAAATCGCGCTTCTTACCGCCATGCGCGGGCAGACCCCGGTTGCAGACCTGAGCGATGCGGACTTTGCGGGGCTGTTCCCGGCTTCCCTTTCCGTAGAGCAGATGAGCGCCTGTGCCTATGCCGTGAACCGGTGCGGGTATAACGCGCCGCTTCTCATGATGACCATGCAGGCGTGCGCGGCCATGAACGCGCAACAGCTCATGGCCGTCTTCGATGCAACGGCGGCAGAGTTTTCCGATGCCACTATGGCAAAGGTCTCCACAATCCTTATGCACACCCCAGCCCTTACCTCCCAGCAGATGCGCTATCTGCTCGCGGAAGCTAGGGACGGTACCCCGTTTCCGGCTCTGGAATCCATGAAGGAGCATCTGCTGGCACAGGCGGAACCCGAGAAGGCACAAGTTACCGAAACCGGTATCAAGTCTGAGTCCCGTGACATGGCATCCGGCAAGGAAGCGCTTGTAGAGCAGACGGGACTCGGTAGCACCCAAAAAATCAACCAGAACAAGGAGATGGAATAGATGACCGATAATTTCAAGGAGATAGGCTCCCTGTTCGGCAGGGAAGGTGCGGGTGTGGGCTTTGCCAAACAGACGGATGGGGAGTCCTTTACCTATGCCTTCGCTTGGCCGGAGGGGGATACTTGGGCAACCCTCACCGGATGCCTGAATCTCGATGAGCAGCCGGAGGAGTACGTGCGCCGCGTGCTGCAAGACGTTGGATTCCGCTCCGATTGGGGCAACCCGGATTACGACCCCATCGGTGATTTCAAGGAGACAGCCGGTGACGAATACCGGATTCCTCTCCTGAAAGTCCTGCTCCGGGAGCAGCTGGAAAGCCGCTACGAGGTCGCAAACCATTTTTCGACGATGAACCGCGCCCGCGTGGAGCTTTCCGCCTTTATCCAGAACGAGGGCGGCGCACCGCTTCCCGAAGACGCGCTCGGTACTCCCGAAGAGCAGGGTATCCGCGCCATGCTCATCGCCACCGGCGAACCTCCGCGCGAGGTGACCCTTCTGCCGGATAAAAACGGCTCCACCTTAAGACCGCTGCAAGCGCTGGTGGGTGGAAATATCGAGGCTTTCGATATCGCTTTCGGCGAGACGGTTTCCCTTTACGTGAACGAAGAGGGACTGTTCACCTGCCCGCCAAACCGTGCCATCTTCGCCACCGAGGAGATGGCAAAAGCCGGTTATCTCTCCCAGCTCGATTACTCGAAGGTCGTGGAGATGGGGGACTTCTACACCGTTCTAAACGGCGATATCGTAGCCGTGGGCTTCGACCCGGAGACCGGGGAGAGCCGTTCGCTCACCGACGGGGAACTTTCCCGCGTGGAAGGATACTTCACCGTCATCAGCGAACCCGGTTGTGGCGAGAAGGCGGTCGATGCCATCCGACACGGTATGGAGCCTTGCGGATACGACATTTCCGTCGAGACCCACGATATGGCTTCCGGCAAGGATGCACTGCTCGCCGATGCCCCCCAAAGGGACGCGCCAGCAAAGGACACCCAGAACATCGGCTAGGACTCGAAAGAAGGTAGGTTACGTGTCGAAACCGGGTACTCCCGTCATCTGCTTGGAAACAGAAGAGCGGTTCGAGAGCATGAAGGAAGCCATGGAGCGATATGGAGTAAGTCCGGGTAGTCTCAACAGTGCCCTGACCTACGGCTACAGCGCCGGTGGCTACCACTTCTACCGCGCAGACGAGCCGAAGCCGGACGATTCGTTTTTCAAATCCGGCCACGGTGGAAAAGGTTCCTCCAAAAAGCGCCCGGTTATCTGTTTGGAAACCGGGGTTCAGTTTGAATCGGCCATTGCCGCTTTAAAATGGCTGGACTCCGGGAAAACCAACAACCGTGGCAACATGCGCACCGCTCTGATTTCAGGTTCCGCCCTACTCGGCTACCACTTCTACTATGCAGACGAGCCGAAACCACCCAACTCGCACTTCAAGCGAGCGGTCTATTGCGAAGACTTAGATACGGTCTTCACCTCACTTGAAACGTGCGCCGATGCCATCGGGTTCAACGGTTCCATCTCCGACCTTGCCGACAAGGTTGCGAACGGAACGGTCGTGAAAGGGCACCGGCTCGGGTTCGTCGGCGTTGACCGGAAGCCTTTGCCGAACGGAGACAAATGGAAACCAGCCGTCACGGATGCAAAGCGTGAAAACTTGCAGGCGGGACGAACCGAACCTTCTGCGTGGGATAAACAACCTGTGAAATCCGCAAAGTTGCAGGAATGGCTCGAAACGGTCTGCCAATACGAGAATACCGCCCAGAAACCGTCGGCAGCACGCGTCACCGGTATCCGACCGGATGGGACAATCTTCCTTAGAAGGCAGGTTACCGCAGCCGAACTTTTTGCGCTTGCAGGGCGTTACGGCGAATATCTTGACTTTGCAGACGAAGCCGAAGACTTCGCTCCGTTTCTTTATGACAAGTCATTCCCCACAAGGGGTGCCTATCTGAAAGTCTCTTCACCCGCTGAAATCTACCGCAAGGCCGGTTTTCCCAAATCCCCCTTCTTCTACACCTACAACCATCTTCGCGATGCGCTCGTTCCGAAGGGGTTCTATCCATCGAACGTGCATGTCAAACATCCGCACGGCCTTACCTTGGAACAGATAAAGCGCCTGCCAGAGCTTTTAGAGCGCCCGGTCGTGCTCATGGATTCCGACCGGGACGATACGATGGTCGCCGTCCTTGCCGATGTGGACGGGGACGGGCTTCCCCTCATCGCAGCGTTGAGACCGGGCGCGAACGCCGTAAGCGGAGGACGATGCGTTCCCGGCACCATCGTTTGCAGCGTCTACGGGAAACCGGAAAGCTATTTTCTTCACAAGATGCAGCAGATGCCGCAGCGAGTCCTCTATCAGGACATAGAAAAAGGCCGGGAACTCGATGCGCGAGCCAAACTTCAATTGTTTGGGGGCAACATCGCAAGTCCCGACCTTGATAGAAAGATTATACGCCTGCCGGAATGTATTGTCAAGCTGCAAGCAGGTAGCGCACCGACGGAAGCCGCACGCGTACAGCAAGAGTCGCGCGATATGGCATCCGGGAGCCACGCGCTCGGTGCCGCAAGACCTGCTTTTGGAACACCCGCAATGAACAGACCTATTGACAGCAGCCTTGAATAACAGAAAACCAGAGCGACGAAATGCCGCATCTTCATGGTGCGGCATCTTTCGCAACGAAGAAGAACAGGAGGTGCAAAGGATGAAACAGGAAAAGGACTCCGAGATTATCGCCACCATCTGCGAGTACGAGAACTCCGTGGCGATGTCGGATGGGGAACGGCTCACCTTTCGTGACTCAAGCGGCATCATCCACCTGAAAGGCAGGGGCGAAAGCACCGGAACTTTGAAATCCTATGCAGATAGATGTAACGAGTACCTGCGGTTCGGAGATGAGGTTGACCTTGCCGTCTGCGGCGCATACAGCCCCTACGATGCCCTGAAAGTCTGCGACACGCCGGAGATATTCTTGAAGACCGGATTCGAGCAGCGCCCCATGCTCTACACGCAGAAGCATCTCTTTCAGGCTCTCACACCGAAATCCGATTACAACCCCCACCGGCACGGCTTCTCCATCGCACAGGTGAAGCGCTTTCCCGAGCTTTTAGCTTCCCCGGTGGCTCTCGCCAACAGCCCCAATCGGGACGATGTTGTGCTCGCCATCCTTCTTGCGACCGATGATTACGGTGCGCCCCTCATCGCGGGCATCAAGCCGGACGGCATGGGAAACTACGGGGAATGTGAAGTGGAGACGAATATGGTCTTGAGCGTCTACAGCAGGCAGAACTTCATCCGTTACTTCGCCCTGTTACGGGATATGGATGCCTTCGTGTTCGTAAGCGGCAGGAAAATCGAAGCGCTCGAAGACCTATCCGGGCTTCCGCTTGCTAAAAATTGCTCCGGTCTCGATATTGACAGGATTCTGCAACGCCCGAAGTGCCTTGGATAGATACAGGTCAGGAGATTTCAAAGCATGTTCTTCAAGAAGAAAAAAGAGAAAACGCTGGAATCATCGAACAGGAAGGTCGTTCCTAGCATGAAGCCCATCGAAGAGCTTAGAACCAATAAGGATGTTGCCGAGTGGTGCCGCGATTTTCTGCGCATCACGGACGAGCTTTCGCCAAAGCTCGCGATTGCCGACCGTGCGGAACGCAACTATCTCATGGCGCTCGTCGGGCTTCTCGTGGAATGGTTTCCGCGCAAAGACCTCTCTTTGGAAAGCCTAGCCGTACTCCTCTCCCTTGCAGATGCGCGTGAAAACGACGAGAACTTCAAGTCCGCCCTCGACCTTATATTCGTACAAATAGAAAAAGGGAAAACATACAGTTATGTAGCGGAATACCATCAGTATCTTTGGGTGCCGAGCACGTTCAGGCGAAACTCCGACGGCGTGAAACCGGCAGACCGCAAAGGACTCGACGGCAGCGAGGATTTCGCCCTGCTCTGCTGGAACTCGGTAAATCATCTTCCGGCCATCCGTCGCATCTCCCTCAAAGCGAACCTGACCTCCCGTCTCATCGACTTTAAGTACCTGCGCGAAGCCGAACCGCCCGCCTATACCCATGGAGTTTCAAACGATGCCTTCGACTATGAGTTCGATGATGACGATATCCCCGTTTTTTCTGCCCCGGAAGACTTGTAAACCAGAAAGGAAGGAAACCATATGAGCAAATTAGTCATCGCGGAAAAGCCGATGCTCGCCCGCGATATCGCCCGCGCCATCACGGGAAAAGAGGTGTCCGAGAGCGCCCGTCTTCCCATCTCGGGAAACGGCTACACGGTCTGTGCCTGCGCCGGTCACCTGCTGGAACTGGTAAAACCGGATGCCATCGACCCCAAATGGGGAAATCCTTGGAGCCTAGACGTACTCCCTATCGAGGTTCACGACTGGCCGAAGGAGCCTACCGAGGACAAGAAGAGCCTTGTGGAGGAAATCGCGGGACTCCTTAAAACCTGCGATTCCGTCATCGCCGCCGGTGACCCGGACGATGAGGGGCAGCTTATCGTGGACGAGCTTCTGGACTACCTCGGCTACACCGGTAAGGTCGAGCGCGTCTACGTGAACGACAACATCGAGAAGAACATCGTGAGGGCGTTCGACAAGCTCGTGCCCAACGATTCCTGCCGTGGTGCCGGGAACGCCGCCTATGCCCGACAGATGGCGGATATTTGCTTCGGTGTGAACGAGACGAGACTCGCCACCAAGCGTCTCGACGG
>ERZ1034897.360-NODE-360-length-23745-cov-97.178008_pt1 | contig 23745 bp, 45 predicted proteins | sample MGYA00520629_ERZ1034897 | MGnify/ENA primary metagenome ERZ1034897 (study PRJEB33766, sample SAMN09781789) | gut metagenome | biome: gut microbiome | host: Homo sapiens | place: Madagascar | study: EMG produced TPA metagenomics assembly of the PRJNA485056 data...
TATTTATATACTATAATTACAAACGGTGGTCAAAGGGGGTGGGGGTCTTGGGGTGTCCCTCTATGCCCTTGCCTCGACCTTGCCTTGCCATCCTCGCTGCCCTCACCGCTCTACACCCCAACGTGAGGGACCTTCGGTTTCTTCTTGTTGAGTTCACCCACAGCATCATCCAGCAGAGTGTGACCGCTAGAGGTGGCAGGATTCAGCAAACCGCTCGGATTGGTCTTGTATGACTTGCCAACAGCTACGTCCGTTACATTTCTGTTATCAAGCGTTGGTGTCTGATTGCCTAACTTGCTGCCATTCAGAGCCTTTGTACCTTCGAGTTGTGACCCCAACTGGTTCACACCTGCCGACATCAGCGCATTTGACATATTTTGCGCTGCATCGCTGGTTGCCTGCGCCTTCTGCTGCTCTATCTGCTGGCGCTCTCTTGACAACTGCTGGGTGTTCTGAAGGTGGGCATCTGCGACATGCTGCTTGCGTGAGGTGTCTTGTGCTGCGATATTGGCAACCGTGTCTCCAATCGTCTTGTTGGCGGCTTCCTTCGCCATTGCCACGCTTGCAGCAGTTCCACCGCCAACAGCAGCAGCGCCATCAGCCTTGCGGATATACTCGTTCTGCACCTCCTGCGCTCTTCTCATGAGGTTCTGCCCTGCTTTGGTGTCTAGATAGTCCGTGTTGTACTCTCTATCGTACCATGCCTTCTCAGCGTTGCTTCTATAAGTGTTCTCCTTCTGCGCCTTCCTAGCCGCCTTCTTAGCCTTGTTAGCACCGAACAGAGAGGACGCAACAGAGCCAGCCAGCATGGCAGCAGTCGCAATCCACTCTTTCTTCTCCCCAAGCACTGGGGATGAAGTCAAATTCTTTGGGATTTTTGATAATATTTCCATCATAATTGCAATTATTTAGAGTTTTCGAGGGCAAATATATAATATTTGGGGGTACGTTTTGCGGTATTCCAATCTACACCGAGTTTTCGTCAAAACCCGCAAATTTGTTAGTCGGGGCGCAAACATCTACGAAACCGTTTACCTCAACCCCTTCAAGAAGCCTTATTTTGTAAAATAAACCTCCAAATTAGCCAAAATGCTAACATCTTGATAGTAAGGATTTTAGTCTCAACTATTCTAAAGGGGAAACAAAGATTGAATGTAAAGAAAGTTCTTATTTCACAAATGAAGTTATTTTGCAAACAAAAAAGCGGTTTGCATTAATAGGTACGCACGTGCGCATAGTAAAGTTTAACATTTCGATTTTATGCTATTTTGACGTTTGTCTGACACGAACAAACACGAACTCCTCTCGTTTTCGCTGATTTTTGCGATTTTCGGGTAAATGGTCGGGATTTCTCCCAAATTCGCAAGTTTTGAGCCGTTTAAGAGCCATTTTCAGGCAGATTAGAGCCTATTTTGTGGGTTTTTCGTAGATTTCATGGTTTTGTGCCGGATAATGTGCTCATCTAGAAATGATGAGGGTGAAGGATGATTTAGGCGGTTTTTTATTTCATAAATGAAGATTCTTTGCAAACAAAAAAATGGAGATTTTATTTTCCTAGTTGGAGAAATATATTTTCCTAGTTAGAGAAGTGGTTTTTTGTGGTTAGGGTTGATGTGTGTGTATCTCTCTGTAGGGGGTAGAAGAAAACCTTCGGGGGATAAGGGGGCAGCGCCCCCACGGGCGCAGAGCGCCCTCCCCATGCCGGTGGCGGCTGGCGCCTTGTGTCTGATCGGGAAATTCCTAATGGCTCATTATCTGTATCAGAAGCTTTTCACTCTTAGGCAGCATCCCGAAATTATCTGAATATATTGAAAGACAGATACTGCCTTTGCTTGAAGTCCATTTTGAAAAATCACGTGTACACATAAATGGTTCCACACCTAGAACCCTAGAAATTCTACTAATTAAGATGTTATACATATAATTTTTACCATTCTCGGAAAAATCAACATCAATCGTTATTGATTGCAAAACCTTATTTTGCCCATAACAAAAAGAGACTTCATTTACATTATTATATGCATTTTTGCCCCAAATGACATATTGGTTTCTGTACGATGAAATTCCCATTTTATAAGTTTCGCTTTCAAAATCATCTTCGTTTACTTGCAAATTCAAATGCTTGAATCTAGACAAACAGAACTCATAACTATCACCGAGCATAAACCCCATGACACCACCGAAACGAATGCCATCAATAGGATTTGAAGACATTACCACATTTCTTGCTATTGTCGCACATTCAACTCGAGATTTTTGTGGTTTGTTGTTCTTTGAAGATACGCAAATCACAATCGTAGCAATTAATAATACTACGAATAGAATTAATAAGAATACCATAGATAAAAATTTTAAAGCGTTATTTATTATAATTTGCTATCTTGCGATAGTCTTTAGTTCATCAACTTGTTTAAAGAACTCGTCTATATTGTCAGACGTGTAATGAACACCATTATAACGGATATAAGAAGCAAAATCGCTCACAGATGAATCCTTCTGATAATCAGCAAACAATTCTACCTCATCACAACCGATAATCTTTGCAATCTCTTCCAGCCTATCAATGCCGAATTTATTGCGCTTTATCTGTTGTGATAGCGTTGTTGCTTGTCTTATTCCCAATGCGGTAGCCAAGTCAGCTAATTTAACTCCGTGCTCTTTGCAGCACTCTTTTATACGTAATTTAATCATATCTTTCTATTTTTCGGCAAAGATACGAAAAGTTTCGCTTTTATGCAAGAGAATTAGGATTTATTTCTTTGATATTCGTTTCTAAACGCATCAAATGTGAATTTCTTTAAATATTTCGTTTTAAAACGCAGGTTTTTAGTTAATATTCGTTATAAAACGCACATAAACGAAGAATTAATTTGGTAGTTTCGTTTTAAAACGCTACTTTTGCAAGCGAAATCAAGAACAAGTTCAAGATTTCAAGAGGAACGATGACACGTTTAGAACTTCACGTTTAACTACCTCTATAAAAGTACAGATTAGTCGGGAAAGTCAGAGAGATAGGACTCTTCAAACATCAAAGGAAAATGGCAACAACCCAGTTAGCGAGACTGTAAAGCGCAAAAGACAAAGAAGTCTATAACACTCTTCTAGGTTGAAGTAAAACCACACTCGTGTTAGAGTGAATAAATATCGAAACACGTTGACCCACGAACGTTAAGTGAGGGAGCTAGGCTGCATGTAGCTTGCAGACGTTGGGCGCAAACGTACACCTGCACTATTTTGAAGTTTAACAATTTAACAGTAACAATTATGGCAACAGTAAAGAAGCTAGATTTAACGGCTAACCAGTTGTGGGTACTTAAATATATCCTGCATGAGGTTGCCAGCAGCGAGGAAGGTGCTAACGGCATCTACCTCACTCCAAAGGAAAGAGTATCACTCAGACAGATAAGAAGTAAATTGTAAAGTTATAAAGAAGTATATATTAGTACATGAACCAATAGACTCAAACGAGTCTCCTAGTATTGTTAGACAATTCGATACTAGAGAAGAAGCAGAAGCCTTCGGGTGGAAGACAATGGGTAAACTTTGGGTGTATGAAATGAGTTTATAACTGCTGGGGATAAGGGGCAAGCCCCACGGGGCTGACGCCCCTCCCCAGCCTAACGGACAAAAGATTATGGACAAGACAATAACACTTTCGGGCGATGAGATATACAATATCACATCAGCTATTGAAGATAGAATAATCCTTCTAGAGGATTATCTTTCAAACAACGATGGCACTCCCGCAGCGCACAAGCGATTGAAGGAGTTCAAAGAGATTAAAGCAAAGTTGAACAATTAAACAGAAGAGATTATGGCAAAGAAGAACAAATATTGCTATGGTTGGGCTATATGGACTAACTGGGGCAGCGGATGGGAGAAAGAATGCGTGTACGATAAAGAGGAAACATCATACTCCCAAGTGAAGAAAGATGCGGCTGAATACAGAATCGCAGGAGCACAGACTAGAATCACAAACACTAGATGGTTGAACGATTAAAAGATACGGTTATGGCAAAGAGAAGGAACAAGACATACGAGCAGCAGAAGAAGTTTTATGATGGCTCAAACGATTACGAGAGCCTAGGAGCATTATTCTTCGACTGGCTTACATGTGGCAACATGACAGCAGAGAAGATGCAGGAAGTATACAGAGAAGGAACAAAGGAATGCAAGGAGTATATCATTGAAGACTTGTTTCACCTTGTAGGACACAAGACCTTCTATCAGTTCATCAGAATCTTCAACTTTGGAAAGAAGTAAACATGGAGCGGTCAGCGAATAGAGGAGCACATCTAGTTCAAGCCTAGAGACCGCACAATATTAACAATTTAAAAGAAAGGATTTAGTTATGGACATTACAATTTATGTTTTATGCGCTTTGTTTGGCGCATTGGCAGGTTACAGAATCAGAGACGCTAAAGATATGGAGGACGAGTAAATATGAACATTATCAGAGTCGTAGATGTTAAACTAGAAAAGAGATAAGACAATGAAGAAGAGCATTAAGATAGCTTTGGTAGTGGTAGCGATAGTTGCCCTACCACTTATGGCAGCAGGGATGCAGGGCGTCATCAATGACAAGGAAGTCCTTTTGGACTTCATCGAGTACTGCAAGACTTGTGAGAACCTCAGACAAGTGAATCCAGCCAAGGACTATACCAAAGCCAGCCTTCACGAACTGAAGAGCGCTGCACGCTTCTATGAGGAGCAGGACGATTTTGCAGACTGCACCGACTATCAGTATCAAGCAGAGATAGACAAGATTATTAAGTAACATTTTAAAAAAATAGGAGATAAGAATATGAACGTAAAAAATGCAACAGAGATTGGTGGGAATTATGTAGGTGTTGAGGTTAAGAGCATCCAAGACGTAGTGAAAGCGCAAGCCGCAGGACTTATTATCACAGACGAATCCGGATGCCGCTTTAACTACTGGGATGTGGACGAGGAGACCGGAGAAGAGCGAGAGCCAACAGAACAGGAAATCTTCGACCGAATCGCAAAGGCACTCGCAGACGGAGAAACGGTTCATGCATGCATGGAGATTATGGACGGGTTGTATATAGCGAAGGAATACAACACAGTTATGCATACCGACTTCTATGTAGGTCAGAAGGTGTATCTTTTGCGTGATAACAAGATAGTTGAGGACGAGATTATTTATATCAGCCTAGTGAGAAGTAAGCACGGAGACGAGCGTAAGTTTGTGTTAGGTGGAGACCAAGGACACTACACTAAGTCAAATCAGGTTTTCGCCACCAAGCAGGAATTAGTAGACAGTCTGATGGCTGAGTAAGTTTAACCCGAGGGAGAGCAATCTCCCTCATAAAAAGTATTGAATATGACTAACGCTATAGTTAAAGATTTGTTGGCTAAAAATGATTGGAACAAAATCATATTCCGTTTCCAAACAAAGACCTACACTTTGTGGAGTTGTGATAAATTCCAGATAGATAGCTTTTGCATATATATCTACCCATCTGATGATAGGCGAGAAATGGACGTGTTAGACATTGGAAGTCTGATCTCAATGGATATTCAGAAGAAGAAACTGGAAGATATAGTAGAGGAGATTAAGCCATGACGATAGTAATAACATGCTTCCGAGACGCCATCAACGTAGATAAGTTCGGGCACAGATACAGAGCAAAGATAACTTGCATCATCAAGCAGACACCATTTGCCGAGAGATATTATCTCACGAACGGAATGCAGGTAAGCAAGAACACTTGTCTTGAGAAGATAAAGTAGAGGTTATTGTTAAACTTCCATAGGGTGAATGCGGTATCCAAGCCGCTACAGATGGTTGCAATGTACCATCCACCCACCAGTATTAATTAAAAAGAAAGGATTTGATATGAAAAAGTATGTAGTAGAAATCGTTGAGAAGGTAGTCTACAAGGTTGAGTGTTCCGATATTTCGCAGGAATACGCTGAAAAATTCGCAAGAACAATGTATGATACCGGTCAGCTTGAAGGCACTGGCGAGTTGGAGAGTGTTACATTTGACGTAGAAGAGAAGGAGGACAAGTAACATGAAGAAGCAGATAGTTTTTGTATTGACAGAACTCTATGGAAACGATAGCGACACAGAGGTAAATGTTTTGGGAGTCTATACCACCAAGACCAAGGCAAAGGAAATGCTGGCAGAGAAAAAACAGAAGGTGTTGGAATCATACGAGCAAGCCTTTTGCGGTGAGTATGAGGTTTCCGAGGACCACCCGACACTCTTCGAGATTACTCACAAGAATGAGTATATTTGGGAGCAGTTATTAATAACAGAGAAGGAGGTTGTATGAGCAAGCGTTTTAAGTTCAATGAGCACGGTGTTTGCATCAATCCCGACCGGTCGGCAAAGGTTGGCAAGGATACAGCCTTTATCGAAATCACCACCGCATTGGTTAGAGGTAAGTGGACGTATGGAATCAGATACATGCTGGTAGACCGAGGGGGATGCTGGGGCAACAATCTCAGCAACAAGGATTGGTTCAAGACGCAGGAAGCAGCCGTGAAGCATGCCCTTGAATGGGCAAAGAAGTATCTGTTACGACAGATAGAATCAGAAGATAGTAACAATACAGTCTGCAAGAAAGCAGGAAAGCTGCTTGATGAAATCAACAAGCTTCTCCCGAAGCAGACCTATACACAGTTGGAATTATTTGAATTTTAGAGATTATGAACAAGCAAGAGTTTATTTTCGTCTTCCCTCAGTCAGGGGAGACGATTACAAAGGAAATGAATCCTTTGGCAGTGAAGGACGCTGCAATCAAGTATCTGAAAACTCAGAACGAAGTGAGAGGGGATATTTGCATCATCAAGGATAGCAAGGAGAACGTTATTGCCATGGGATACGTGAGTGACAACATGAAAATCTCCTTCTTTACAGAGGACGAGACCGTCAACGACATTAAGCCGATAGGAGTAATCGAGGAAGGAGGTAAGTAATGAGTAAGCAGGAATGGTTTGTGCTGTTCATCTTTCTGTTCACGATATTGATGGCAGTACTGGGATAAAAGGAAACGAGTATGGAAAAGGCAAGAATCGTATTGTATGATGATTTGGTAATCATTGACGAGACGGAAACCTTCTTCACGGACGCAAAGAATCTGGAATCAATCGTTATCTCATGCTTGCGCACCACTCCAGGCGCATTGATAGCTGAGGTTTACGTGAAGGATAAGTTGAAGTCGAAAATGACCCTTACCAACAAGGGCAAGCCAAAGAAGATGAGCATCCACCCTAACTGGGGAGGAAGGCGAGCAGGAGCAGGAGGTAAGCGCAAGGGCGAAGAAGTCCTATCCAGCAAGGTATGCTTTCGGGTTGACGAGGAAACCTTGGAGTTCCTCAAGAACCTTCTAGACAAGAAGGGCGAGTATATCCGCAAGGCAATTCAAGAGAAAAGAGAACGAGACAAGGAAAAGGGTAGTCAGTAATGGCTACCCTTTAATCGTTTATTACATCTTGCCTTCCAGCGCATCAAAGGCAGACTGTACGTCCTTGCTCAGAGTTCGGGCATATCTTGTTGTTTGGCGCAAGGTGGTATGACCGAGCACCCTTGCCACGATATTGATAGACATACCCTTTGAAAGGAATAGCGTAGCAGCCGTAGCACGCCCCATGTGAGAGTGGAGACGGTCAACCCCGACCATCTGTCCGATAACTTTGAGATAGTCGTTGTATTTCTGATTGGAAATCTTCGGCAGCGAGAAATCGTATTTAACTAGAATCTCTACAGCAGGGGAAAGCAGTTGGAACACGAAATCAGTATCTGTCTTTGTGCGCTTGGCATGATAGAACATCTTGCCATCCTTCTCAACACAGTTGGCGTAATCGAATGAAGCAAGGTCAGAGTAAGCCAGTCCGGTGTAGCATTGGAAGAGAAACAAATCTCTTGTCGCCTGCAAGTGAGGAGTGGAAAGGTCAAGCTTCTTGATTTCATCGAACTGCTCTTCGGTGCAGCAGTCTACATACTGCTTTTCACCCTTGCCGATGTGGAACGGAAGAAACTTATAAGGATTCTTCTCAATAAGTCCGTCTATCATCGCATCATTGATGAATAACTTTAGATACTTGTGATAGTCGTAGATGGTGCATTGCGCCTTACCTTGACGGTGAAGATACTCATCCATGGCACGCACCTTAGACACGTTACAGTCGCTGAACGAGATAATCTTACCCCAGCCCTGCAGAAATCTGATAAACACAGCGTAGCGCTTCTTGGTATGATCATGCACCTTGCGTTCATTCATTCTCTTTTTGCAGTAGTCAATGAATGAAATGTTCTTGTCTTGCTCGCCATTAAAAAGCGCAGGAATCAGAGATAAATCCGTGATACCTTCCTTCAACATTTTGTTCAATACGATGCGACCACGCTCCTCAAAGGCTTCCAGCCGCTCGTTGAGTACAGCAGAATCCTTGTGCTTGATGATACGTTGCAACTTGTCAGACCATTGGTTTGGAGTGACCTTGATGCCGGTTGAAATGTACTTGCGCTCATATTTGTAACTGAACCGCAATTCGATGGAAACTGGCTTCTGTGACGTTCCTCTTTTCAACCGATTGTGAACGAAGCTTAAATTAATACTAGCCATTTTGATAACATAATTTTACGGAGTTGATAACAATTTGATAACACACCCCAAATTTAACATTTATTATCATGACAGCTAATTTGGCTGGTTTTCAGAGAGTTAAGGCGCTTTTAGACGTAGACCAGTCAACGACCAGTAATTGTCAGCCTATTCCTAGCACCAAGAACACCCCTAAACGAAAAATACGGAGATAAGTACTTGATTATAAGTGACTTACATCCGTATTCTTTTTAGATAAAATTCTATTTTTAGCGTTATTTGATAACGACTTAGTGATTCCGTTGGGGTCACATTGAAAATTATCTTACAGTCTAATTATCAGTCACTTATTTTACTACTGCAAAGATAATGATAACTTTTTTATAACACAAGAATTTTGGTATTTTTCTTTGATATTTATACGGTTTTAAAATAAGAAAAGTGTTATAAGTAATTTAGTGTCAGATAGTTACAAGGTTTCTTTAGGTTTTGTTGGTTAAAGAGTGTATAAATGCTTGGATATGTGTACATGAAGTTGTAATTTTGCACTCGTCAATGTAGAAGCTCCACCTTTGCTTGGCGAAACATTAGCAAACTTGCCTGAGTTCAATAGGCACAAACATATAGGGGGGTTGATTAAATCGGTGGAGCGGTTTTTTCTTCCCCCACTTTTATTTCACATGAATAAGAATCTAAGATTAAGACTGGCTTTGGAAATGTTCGGCAACAAAGAGTTGCTGAAAGCTATTGCCATGTTTCTGCTTATCCGTAAGCGCTTAGGTTCTAATATTCTCAAAGACTATAGCATAAACAAGTTAGTAAATCTCTTGGGCGCACACGCACGCACGATAAAGAAGCGCATACATGTGTTGTCTCAGTATGGTCTTGTCACGATAGTGGGAAAGACCCTCATGTTGCGTTCTGTTGTTTCAAGGCACGCAAAGCGCAATGTTAAGTTAGGAGAAAGGAAGATGGAATATTCTTCCCTCAAAAGTGTGGAGTATTCTCTGCAAGCCATCTTGGTGGTAGTAGTTCAATCTAGAAAGGATTTCGCAAAGAGAACCATTCGAAATGCTCATGGCGCCAGCCACGACTTCAAGGTCGTTAAATCTGCCCGTGACGCTGCACGGAAGTTCGGTTACGGATTTGAGTACAAGGAGAACGGACTTTCTTACAAGACTATTGCAAGAAGACTCGGAGTAAGCATCAAAACTGCGGTTGAAATCGTCAAATTTGCAGTAAAGCGCACGATTTTAGAGAAAACAAACCATTCTATAGCTACATACATGCAATCTGTATGTGGTATGGACGTATATGGCTATACTTTCACAACTCGTAACTATGGATATAAAGTTCTCGCTAACTCTTACTCTGTAGCTCCATGCCTAGCCATGGTATAATTAGATTGTAAAAAGTGCAGACTAAAAATAATTGATTATGGGAAAGTGTTTGAATACGTTTAAAAAGCCATCAATGGATGAGTTCTGTGACTACATCGAGAAGCATGGTTTTGACCTCGACCCTTTTGACCTCTACAAAGAGTTCGACAAGAAGGGATGGACTAACGCTAAGGGTGAGGTTACTAAGTCTTGGACTGCATTAGTGAATGCTAGAAATAGCATAATATGTCAGAGAAACCAGAATGACAGACTGGTACTTCTTGGCATCCCTAAGAAAAGAAAGCATGAATCAAGACAGAAATTGCAACGAAGAATGACAAAGGCTAAGACTCGCATTGTAAAAATGCACTATGATGAGTTCTTGCAGGATCCACGCTGGAAGGCTTTTCGCCAATTTGTATTTTCGGTTAGAGGTCACAAGTGTGAACGTTGCCAATCATCCGGAAATCTACAAGTTCATCACATAAAGTACAAAGAAGGATTGCTGCCTTGGGAATACACATGCAATGATGTTATTGTGCTTTGCCGTGGCTGTCATGAGAAGATTCATGGAATCGCACCAAATAAATAAAGTAGAGTTATGTTCAAGGTATTCATTATAATCGCCCTTTTAGTAATCATGTTGAAATTGGACGAGATAAAAGATAAATTGTAGGCTTATGGGAAGTTTTATTTTAGAGCGTCTTATTTTCGCATACTGCTGGACGCATTCGACAGGTAGATGTAAGGATTGTACTTGTTGTTACACCTTCAGTAAATGTAAGAATTTCGTAAATTCTTTTTGGAAGATACATCGCTACAGACATTATCACAAGAAAAAAGCGAAATATCCTACTACGCTTGCTGAGTTCAGAAAAAGAGTTAATCGTAAAAATTTATAGCTTATGGAAGTCGAAAGATATTATTATGCAGTAGCGTCCTTCATGCGCGAGGATGGCTCAATTAGTGTTAATTCGGTTACGAATAGTATCAGTGGGGATATCAAAACATGGACATACAGATAAAGGTAATGGATAAGTATTTGACTGGTGTCAAACTGCGTTGGGCACAGGAAGAACTTCTCCGTAAGTTGCAAGATGCAGCTGAACACCACAAAAGAGTGGTGATTCTGAAAGGCAGAAGGTTTAGTTAGTAAAATCAAAAATTATAAAGTTATGATTACACAAGAGACTTACGAAGCATTGAAGGATGCTAGAAAGAAACTCAAAAACCGAAAGGGTGATATAAAGAAGATTCTTTTCGAGGGGGAAGCAGAAGACCTTTACGACCTCATAGATACCACCATCCGAGAGTTTGAGGGTGAGAACGAAATGACCAACGTTCCTGATCGTATCTTCCTCATCATAGGAGAAGACGTACCCGATGGTTCCGACTTCGACGTGTTGGACGAGGTAACATGGTGCAAGGAGCGGTTATCATACAAGGATATTGAATACGTAAGAAAGGAGGTGAAGAATGACTAGTATTAGAAAATATAAGAAGTGGTGGAAGTCCTTCATGGTAAGAGGATGGCATGATGTTCGATTCCCCAAAAGGCTCGAAACAATACGTCAGTCCAATAGGTTTCGTATTTACATTTGGCATAGCCGTGATACAAGTATGTATCTCACTCTAACAATATTCACCAAGTCAAGAAGAAAGCGAGGTAAACATGAGAAGAAGATTCTTTAGATTCTTTAAGACTCGCATTCCTCGCAAGCTAAAGAAGGCTGCTAGGTATGGTATTGAAAGACGTATATATCCAACGACAGAAGAGAAGGAAACTGCCTTTGGTCATTCATTTATCTATAACGAAAGGGTTGAGTATGTAATAGTAGGAAGGCATACTAAATGGAAAGCAAGGGCACGTTTTGCTGTCATTAAAGAAGATAAGAGACGCCTTGCTTATATGTGGCATAGACAATACGACCGAATGATAACATGGTAACGAAAAAGCAGAGCCTAGTGCCCTGCTTTTTTCGTATCATCCGACAACGCTCTTTCTATCATCCGGAATCACGCCACCGTTCTTCTCCAGGAGCATGTCACGGAGTTCCTTGACTACACCTTCCTTCACCAGCAGCTTAACCTTGGTCTCTGTTAGTTCCTTCAACAAGGCTTCATCTGTAGGCTTATCTTCCTTAAACATTGAGCCTTCACCTCGAAGAAGCCATTCCGCTGATATATCTACGTATGTAGACAATATCCTGTCTACAAACTCTAGAGAAGGTTCCTTTGTACCGTTCAGATAGTTGTTTGTGGCAGCAGGTTTGCCACCTACAGCTTCTGCAAACCCTCTGTTAGACAGTCTGTAATAGTCTTTTATTTCATTGATTCTAGCCCTTAATCCTTCCATATCTCTTAGTGTTTATAAATGTATAAATAGATAAATATAATATAAAATATTACCTACACTCTTGGTTGTTTATCTACAATTGTGTATCTTTGCACTCGTGATTTGGATAACGAATCTTCGTTCCCTTATCATCGAATAGTTTACGTGTGCAAAGATAATAAAAAAGTATGGATAAAATAGTTTTTAAGCCGAAAATTTTGATAAGAAAATCAAAAATAGGTAAAATAGCAAAGACGGTAGGCTGCTGCAATGCGGCAGTTTATGCTGCAATAGCATTCAAAACGAACAGTGAGTTGGCTGTTAATATACGTGATGTTGCAACCAACCGATATGGGGGAATCCTTGTAAAGAAGTACCCCGAACTGGTAGAAGAGCAATGATGACAGCCGTTAGGCTTTTAGATAAAAATTCTAAGCGTTATTTTCCTTCACTCTGCGTGAGCAGGGTGGAGGTTTTGAAAGAGTGGGTTCAAAGCATAATATACAATTTTATTTCATTCTTAAAAAATGTATTTTAGTTATTACACTTCACTCTGGTTCGTGAGAATAGGAGTGTTCTTGGCGCCTTAGCTCAGTGGTAGAGCGCTGCAAGGAGGTTGCAGAGGTCGGCGGTTCAATTCCGCTTGGCGCCTCCATAGTTTTGAAATATTGTTATTATATTAAATCCGAATGAAACGGTGACAAAAGAGCGGTAAAGACCAGTGGCGAAATATAGTTGTTTGCGTTGATACTTTTCAGGCGCCACGAACCATAAGGAAATGTTGTGGTCGAGCATTCTACCAACACCTTCATTTCAAATATGTAACAGATTCTCAAACAATCCCATTGCCAGTTTGTGGGCATAAGTTCTTTGACATATTGGAAAAAGTTGAATATATTTGAGTTCTTATGTTAGAAATGCAACAAGCTTAAATGATGTTGATTAGCCATAATTGATATATAAAACAGATTCGAGTTGCATTTCTCAAACGGTGAGCATGGCTCTTAAATTCATGGTAGCGCATGATGCCGTATATTGCAGAATAGCTCAGTTGGTTAGAGCAAGCACGTAACAGAAGTGTAAATCCTTAGCATATTCTTATTAAACCGTGCAACTAGTCGTGGGTTCGAGTCCCACTTCTGCAACTCTATTATCAGATAGTTTATTCAACAATTTGTTTTTGTCCAGTTGCAGCGGCAACATAATGGGTGGAAATATGAGTTAATAATCTTACTCCCTGCTCGTCCGTGAGGATAGGCAGGATTTAATCTTAACTTCAAAAACAATAGCGTATGCTAAAATTATTCTCAACCCAGTCCTATCAAGATAGGGTGAACGAAATATACAAAGAACTTGCGCATAATCCGTGGTGCCCCATCCGGCACTTCGAACTGTGCCTGAGGAAAATCAATATGCTTAACTCTCGAATCAAGAATCTCTCAGCAGATATGGGAAGAGAGGAAGGCGAGTATGATACATTATAAATAATAAGGTATGGTTCTGAAAAGAAAAACTCCTCTAAAAAGGACTCCAATAAAGAAAACTCCCTGGGATAAAGCCAAGAAGGAACAGGAAAGGAAGAAGGCAAAGGCAGGACTCAGCAAGCCAGCACTCATCAAGAAGCTCGATAGGTGGTTTTCTCTCTATATACGACTTCGTGATGTAAACGATGAAGGTGTGTTTCAGTGCCCAACTTGCAGGCGTATCTTACCTTTCTCTAAAGGCGATGCAAGCCACTATTGGGGACGTATTCACATGGCAACGAGATTTGATCCGGACAACGTGACAATCGAATGTCAATATGATAACAGATTCAACAGCTCTCATCTGATATACTTGGGTAAGTATCTAGAAAAGAAACTTGGCTCAAAGAAGATGGAACTGCTAGAATGGAAACATCGCCAAGCCAAGAACTGGTCTCTGTTCGAGCTGCAAGAGCTTATAGAGTTCTACAGGAAGGAAGTAGAAAAACTTAAAATAGAAAAGAACTATGACGAATGGAAGTGAAATCTTTAAGAATGAAACGATGACCTCACTAGAGATAGCTGAGGTTACCGGCAAGCGACACTCTGATGTACTTGAAGCTATCAGAAAAATGGAACCAGCTTGGGAGTAAATAGCCCAACGGAAATTTCCGCTCGGCACTTACACGGATGCCAACAACCAAGGCAGACCTTGCTACGTTCTGAATAAGACTGAATGTTTGTACATCGCTACCAAGTTTAACGATGAGGCAAGGGCAAAGCTGATTCTCCGCTGGGAAGAGCTGGAAACCAAAGAAGTATCCCTCATCAAGGTTCCTACAACATTCGCTGAAGCATTGAGACTGGCAGCAGACCAAGCAGAGAAACTTGAAGCGCAAGAGAAAATGCTTGAAGCCAGTTCAAAGGAGATTGTTGAACTGAGTGGTACAATCGCTACCATGCAGCCAAAGGTCACCTATGTTGATAAGATTCTTGCCAGTAAGGAGACCGTAACTACTACTCAGATAGCGCAAGACTACGGACAATCTGCAAAGGCATTCAATATCCTTCTCAGAAACTTTGGCATTCAGCATAAGGTTGGCGGTCAGTGGATTCTTTATGCAAAATACCTTCCCAATGGCTATGTTCAGTCAGACACCATCCCCATTGAACACAAAGATGGTTCTTCCGGCTCTGTTATGCACACTAAGTGGACTCAGAAAGGAAGACTCTTTCTGTATGAGGAGTTGAAGAAGCATAACGTATTGCCAATAATCGAGAGATAAATCAATAAACATAATATATAATGAGTAAATTAGGCACAAGAATTAATGTGGATGCAGAACTTTACTGCTTCCCGACAAAAGCGCATCCTACAGATGCAGCTTATGATCTCTTTGTTCGGCAGAGTGTTGAGGTCTATCCTCACAGCCGTTTCTTTGTTCCGCTTGGTTTCAGAATACAGCTTCCTTCCAACATGAAGATGCTGATTCAGCCACGAAGCGGACAGTCGGGCAAGGGAATGCTACTGGAAGTATATTTCCCGAAATGGCTAGGGCATGATTACTTAGGCAAGGTAAGAGAAAATCTTGACGAGGTAGTCGGGTTGGTGGATTGCGGATATGGTGAAGAAGTTCATTCCATCGTCAAGTCGGGCAGATGGAAATTGAAGCACCGCATCATGCGACTGCTTGGCTTCAAGTTCTATATTGCTTCTGGCTCACGCATCTGCCAAGGCGCTTTCACTTATGTCCCCGACACTAACCTGGAAGCAGGACCAGTCAACGGAACTCGCAGCGGTCTAGGCTCTACCGATTAGCTTATGGACGAGCAGTATATCATCGGTAAAATCAGAGAAATGATGCCCGATGAACACCACAAACCCAGCGGAGTGCTTTATACAAGGTTGAAGCTGGCAATACAGCAGGACGTGTCTTCTATTCTTTCCCGTCTGTTCAAGGCAGGAAAGATAAAGTAAAACAGAACGCTAAATGATATTTTAATAAACATAAACGACAATGAGCAACAAGAACATCAGACAGAATCACTTCAACAGAATCAAGAAGGAACTTGATGAAGTTGATAAGGCAGGAGACAACTCCAAGCACTTCCGGTGTATCGTATTGATGGGTGACAAAAACGTGCAGAAGGCTTACTCCTTCCTTCATGCGTCACCCGAAGACCTGAAAAACCTTATCTTAAACGCCATGCGCAACAGCGACCAATTCACTTACGCTACAGCAATGGCATTCGAACAGTACGATAAGGAGTTGAGAGAAAAAGAAACTTTAAAAGAAAATAAAGATGAAGAAAATCCAGTTCAAGAAGCTTAGACTTCTCAACTTTTGCGGAATCCGCAATGCGGAATATGAGTTCTGTGAAAACATCACCGTCATATCGGGCAAAAACGGATTAGGAAAGAGTACGATAGTCAACGCTATCATGTATGCGCTCTTCGGCAAGGACATCAGCGGCAATTCGCTCGACATCAAGACATTCGACAAGGACCACAACATCATCAAGGAGATTCCTCATGAGGTGGAGCTTACTGTAAGAGTCTTCTACACTGGCACGGAGCCAGCAGGGCAGGACAATATTGTCTTGAAGCGTACACTCACGGATTCATGGAAGGGCGACGAGTGCAGAAACACCTTCAAGTATTATGTGAATGATGAAGTTGTTACTGCTGGCGAGTATAAGAAAACGGTGGATACTATCTGTCCGGAAGACGTTTTCCGTCTCTGCTCGTCAACAAAGGATTTCGTTTACCGCACATGGCAGGAGCAGCGCAATAAGTTGCAGGCACTTGTAGGCGATATTACCACCGAGGATATTACGGAAGGCAACAGCAAATATGATTTTGTTGTTGAAGCCTTGAAGAAGCAGGATATTGACAAGCTGGTCCACCACATCAAGTACAAGCGAAAGGAGGTGCAGGAGCAGTTGGATGCCGTGCCTATCCGCTTGGAAGAGCTGAATAAGTCACTGCCCGAAGCGCATGATTGGGAAGCCCTAACCACCGAGAGGGTTCAGCTCAACGAGAAGCTGCTGAACCTTGCCGGCAAGATTCAGGACATTCGTACTGGTGGAGCTGACAAGGTAAGACTTGATGGAATTCGTAAGAAGATAGAATTTGCCGAGAAGCGCAAGCGAAACATGGAGACGAGCGCCATGAATCTCGCCACCGAGCAGGCAACCAAGCATCAGAGTGACGTGATCACATCGGACGTTGCCGTCAAGAAGGCTCAGAGCACAGTGGACGAGCTGAAACAGAAGATGAGCGGTTACAGCGAGACCGATATACACGCCAAGCAGCAGAAGGAAGAATGCGAGAAGAAGGCAGATGAAATCAACGACAAGATAGATGAAGCTACAAAACGCTCATGGGTTTGGAACGCAGAAGACGGAATCTGTCCTCATTGCGGTCAGACTCTCCCTGCAGAAGACGTTGAGAGAATCAAGAATGAATCAGAGAAGCGCTTCAATGACAGAAAGGCTGACGATTTGAAGGCTCTTGATGAAGACTTCACCAAGCTTCAGCACACCTACACGGAGTTGAAGAATCTGCTGGAGAAGACCGACGAGGAGCGCAAGATAACTACCAACCAGTTAGTGGAAGCTCACAAGGTTCTCAAAGAAGCTGAATATCACAAGCTGGAGGTTGATGCTGAGGTTCCGGATACCTACGAGCAGATTCTTGCCAAGAAGGAAGAATATCAGCAGGTCGTGAAGGAACTTGCAGACTTGCAGGCTGAACTCGACAAGCCATCCGAGACCAGTTCGGAAGAAACCGCCAAGATGCTAGCCGAACTCGAAAAGGAGCGTGAGCCTATCGGAATCAGATACAATGAGGTGTTGGAACTCCTTGCAACAAAGGAAACGTTTGACCGTATCAGCACCCGCATTGAGGATATAAACAAGGATAAGGAGACCTATCAGACTCAGCTTGACGCACTCGATGAGGAACTTGACATCGCAAACGAATACAATCAGAAATCTTGTCAGTTGCTCGAAGACCGTGTAAACGGACATTTCGCTTATGTGAAGTGGAGTTTGTTCAAGACTACGCTTGATGGTGAGAAGAAGCCGTTCTGTGAGTGCTACCATGTTGGTGTACCTTACAGCCGACTCAACACCGCTGCAAAGGTAAACGCTGGAATCGACATCGCCTACACCTTCGCAAGATACAATGAAATTTCAGTTCCAATGCTGCTCGATGAATGCGAGAGCGTGAACAGACCACTGTATCATGGCGGTCAGCAGATTCGGTTGAACGTGACAACAGACGATGAGTTAAAGTTTGAATATCCATCCCTTGCGGTTATGGAATAATACTTTAGTAAATAATGTGTAATACTTTAGTAAATAAAAAATAAATTTACAATCATGGCAGATAAAATTAAGTTGATAGTAGAGGTCGATAAAGACCTTGTAAAGGGTTTGCTCGCATTGGGCGGTGGTCTGAAAGACGACACATCATCAGATGTTGTAAAAGAGTGGATTAACGAGCATGATAACGTTGAGCTTTCTGCTAGCGTAATTAATGACATTCCGGAACTGAGAACAGCAATGGCAACGCTTGTTCTTTTAGGAATTTCAAAGGATATTAAAAAAGATAAGGAGAAGTAATCATGGCAGAAACAGCAGTAGCAAAGCAGCCTTCACAGAAGGCGCTGGCAGTAAAGAACTTCAAGGCAGTACTCGATAACAGTTACTACCAAGAGCAGTTGAAGAACGTAATGAAGGAGAATGCAGGAACCTTTGCGGCATCCCTTCTCGAACTTGTCACATCAGACGAGAAGCTCCTCGCATGTGATGGTCGTCTGTTGATGGCAGAGGCAATGAAGGCTGCATCCCTGCATCTTCCACTCAACAAGCAGTTGGGATATGCTTATATCGTACCTTATGGCAATACTCCTACAATGATTGTTGGTTACAAGGGTCTCTATCAGCTTGCTATCCGATCTGGACTCTATAAGAATATCAATGCAGATGTCGTTTATGAAGGAGAGTATCAAGGATACGATAAGATTTCGGGTGAGCTTCATCTTGATGGGGTGAAGAGTTCCGACAAGATTGTCGGATATTTCGCCTTCTTGGAATTGACAAATGGGTTCCGTAAGATGATGTATATGTCACTTGATGATATGTGCTCATACGCCAAGAAGTATTCCGCAACTCTTCGCAACTGTAAAATGACAAATCTGCAGTTGGCAGAAATGGCTCAGAAACAAGCCGAGTCTGGACCAGGCAATACTGTTGGATGGTATGGTAATTTCAATGACATGGCAACAAAGACGGTCCTTCGTCGCCTTCTTTCTAAGTATGGCTACCTTTCCATCGAAATGCAGACTGCAATGACAGTCGATGATGTTCCTACCGCAGAAGAACAGCGTGATTCTGAGTTTGCCGAAGAGAAAGAGGTGATAGTGGTAGATGCAGAAACCGTAGAAGCCAAGCGGGATGAAACAGCCAGAAAACGCCAGTTAACATAATGGAAGAGTGGAGGTGCGTAAAAGACTTTCCGTATTATTTGGTAAGTTCTCTTGGTAGGGTTAAATCGCTACCTAGAGATTCTAAGGGTGTAGTTAAGTATAGGATAGCAGAGAAAATTTTGAGAACCATCATTAATAATCATGGTTACAAATGGGTAAATCTTTATAATGGAACTAAAAGGAAGTCTTGCTACGTACATAGATTAGTCGCAGAAGCTTTTATTCCGAATCCTGAGAATAAACCCAATATAGACCATATAAATACAGATACGCTTGATAACCGTGTCGAAAATTTAAGATGGGTTACTCAAAAGGAAAATCTGCACAATCCTATTTCTGCTACAAGGAGAATGGATGCTGTTCGTAGAGCTTGTCAGACAGAAGAGTTTAGAAGCAAAATGTCCAACATTGTTTCAACGCAAATGGAAAATGAGTATACTAGACATAATATAAAGGAGTCTCTTATCGAAAAATACAAAAATCCTAAGATGAGAGAAAAAGCCGTTTTAAGAAATACTCAAAAGAAATGTGTGTTGAAAATAAGTGAAGATGGCACGGTGACAGAGTATCTATCTACAGGGCAAGCAGCTATAGCTAATGGAATATCTCAAGCTTCAGTTTCTTTGTATTGCAGAGGAAAAATGAAACCAAAAGATAAAACTATTTGGAAATTTAAAAATGAAACTATACATAATTAATTCCGGGTCTCTTGGCAATGGGTATTTGCTAGAGTCTTCAGACGGTGGGCAGCTACTTATAGAAGCTGGCAGACCTCTGAAAGAGTTTTCTAAGTATGGTAATCTTAAAAGAAGTCGTGCTCGTGGTATGTTGATCAGCCACGAGCATGGCTAACAAAGGTGACCATTGTAAATATGCCAAAGAATTTATCAAGGCAGGTATTGATGTTTACTCATGCAATTCCGTTGCCGATAAAATCTCTGGTATCAGTCGAGTTGAAGCTGGCAAAACATATAGCATAGGAAAATTTAGAGTAACCCCTTTTGAAGTATCACACGATTGCGAGGACTATGGGTATATTATATATCATCCAGAGGTTGGAAGCATATTTTTTGCAAGTGATTGTTATAATTTAAAACAAGCAATAAGAGGCTGTTCTGTTTATCTTATGGAATGCAACTATGATGATGTTTTTTTACAGAAGGCTGTAAGTGAAGGTAGAACTATTGCTAGTCAAGCTGACCGCATCCGTCTATCTCACATGAGTCAGTCTCATGCTATAGAGTTTCTTCAATGTTGTGAGGCAGATAAATCTGCCCGCAAAATCATTCTCATCCACGGTTCTGCCCGCCACCTAATCCCGAATGCAGCAGTAAGTAAATTCCAGCAAGTTCTAGGCGTTCCAACCTATTACGCCAAGGCAGGACTTGTAGTAAATCTAACGTAATTATTAGAATAAATATGAGTGTATACAATCTCAACAATCCAAACGACTATCTGCGTTTCTTCAAGGACATTGAAAGATACAAGGACAACAAGCAGGTTATCGAAGTAAAGAAGTTCCATCCTCAGCAATCTGACAAACAAGCCCGATACATTCACTTCATGATCAGCTATTGGGCATGGAAGAATGGGGAAACCTTCTATGATACTTTGCATAAGATTCAGCTTCACATAGCGCCAGTACCTTTCTATACCGGAGAGAAAGACAAGCAGGGCAATGATGTCTTCAAGCCGCTTTCTGCCCTTACTACAGCAGAAGCAAGCAGCGTTATCCGTAACTTTCTCGACTTTGCTGGCATGAACGGAACACCTATTCCGGAAATTGACGACAAGGTTAGCTTGGCTTACTGCAAGAAGGAACTGGAAAGTGCAGATGGTTGGGTATAATTAATTTAAACTTGAAAGCTTATGAAAACATTTAAGGAAATAATCAAAGCGGCGAAAGAATATTCTGACCAAGAACCGCTGCAAGATGCTTTCCGAGAAGGTGCACGTTATGCTGTTACTGGGAAGTATTACAAGCCTTCCGAACTGTTTAATGAATCAAAGAAGGCTCTTACAGAAGCCGAGCCTATTTTTGAGGGATATAACGATTCCTTTGAAGATTGGTGGAACATGTATAACAAAAAGCGTGGCAAGAAGAAAGCAAAGCAGAAATGGGGTAGACTCACCGTAGCCCAACAGACCGCTTGTTTGAACGCAACTCCTAACTACGTAGCATCTACTCCCGACCCAGTTTACAGAAAAGACCCACTCACTTATCTCAATGGTGAGTGCTGGAATGACGAAATAATCCAAAAGCAGAACAATGAGCAACAACGAGCTATCAACCTCACAGCCAAGGCAGCAAGAATCCTTGGTTCCGATTATCAAGGATAAGCCGGGTTACGTTCGCCCAGTCTCCTACACAGATGCTATCACAAAGAGTAAAGCCACCTTGCTTGACATTCAGAAGCAGGGTGGGCTACGCTCTCTGGTCGGATGGGTCAAGGGCAGACTGATAGAACTCTTCACCTTCCTTGGAGTCTTCGACATCGTTACTGAGTTTCAGATACAGATGCTTGCCACAAGAATCTGTGTAAAGTATCACTATTGGACCACAACAGAACTTGACTACGCTTTCGTTCAGTTCATGGAAGGTAAGTTCGGTAAGCTCTATCAGCACAAGCATGATGAGGGCAATACTACAATCAATCCGCAAGAGATACTGGTTGCCCTCGACTCTTACGAAAAGGAGCTGCTTGCAGAGCGTGGTAGGGTAGAGGACGAACTAAAGAAGCAGGAAGAAGCCCGAAAAGCAGCTGAAGATGCAAAGAAGCCACTCGGTGTGGAAGGCTTCAAGGCTTATTGCGCCAAGAATGGCTTGGACCCTGCAACTCATCGTATAGCATCGGTCAACATGAAGGAGCATGACATCAATCAGATTCTCTACAAGACCGAGGCAGAAAGGGAAATAGCAGAAAGAAAGTTCTACCGGCAAGATAGACAATAGTAAATCATCTAAAAACGAAGAAATCATGAATGCAAATAACATCACAGTTATCACGCTGGCAGTCTTGTGGCTGGCAGCAATAGCAGTCGTAGTCTACGACCGTATCAAGTATAATAAATATTATTCAAGCCAAGGTAAGCTGATCGTCCTTCGCTTCAACGACTCTGCCGCAAGAAAGGCATTGGAAGAGCAAGGTTTTAATCTATGCCAGTGCGCCTACTTCAACACAAACCGTTATCTCTTCACCACCGAAGGCGACCGTATCTGCGGTTTCACGGAAGAATGCACTCATCTTATCGAGGATGCTCTCAAGCATCATCAGGAAGTGATAGAGTGTGATAATGTCGGCATGTTTATCAGCGAAGTTAAGAAACTCAAGCAGGAGTATGGAATTAACGAGGAGGTATAATTATGGAAATCATAGGCAAAAAGATAACTATTAATATTCCCATAGGAATGGAGATAGATGTTGAGAAAAGCGACTTGAAGGCTGGCGTTATAATGTTCAAAAAGAAATTAATCAATTATAACGATGTGTGGTCTACCATGATTGCGAAAAGTGATTATTCAGAAGCGATAAAGGGTGAGCGTAAGCGAGAGGCAATATACAAGCTCATTAACATCGCTAGTTTTTATAACGGTGATTGGGAGCCAGACTGGAATAATGTAGGAGAAAAGAAATACTTTATCGTAAAGACTTACAGACCCGAACGTTTGTTAGTGGATTCTAGATTAGAAGCAGATTATGGCTGCGTCTATTTTCGAAACGAAGAAGATGCACAAGCTGTAATTGATAATCCAAATTTCAGAAGTATTCTTGATGAAATCTTTAAGAATTAATGAGGAGGTAAGCAATGAAAACATTTGTCTTTGATGTTATGCTCAACGGAAGATTCATCTGCACATTAAAGTATAAATATTGTGCGCTCTTCCCGATAGATTTTGAAGATTTAGAGAAGTTTGTCCTCAAAAAGAGACCTACTTTGAAAGGTAAGGATTTTAGAATAGCGTTTTGATTATGAAAGAGCTTAAAGTTGGAGAAAGAGTAACCATTACTCTTGAAGCTGTTGAACAGAAAACTTGTAAAGGTTGCTTCTTTGATAATTACGGATGTAACGCAAGCGATATGTTTAAATGTGGTTATGCAAACCGTTCTGACGGAAAGGGTATAATCTTTAAAGAAGTTAAGGAGTAAAACGTATGGAAAAGTATAAATTGAATAACGAGAAATGTGATGGCTCAAAGTGCTGGGCTTGTCAATTCACTTGGTGTTGTGATAAGTATAATCATCATAAAAAGTAAAGCGTATGTTGTACGAAGCAAAACAGGGAAGTAAGGCTTATGAATACATTAAGAGCATCCTCGATGCTGAAGAAAAAGAGTATCAAGCCTACATGAAGAGAGTGGAAGAAGCCGTCGGCTTCGAGTTTGAAAAGTGGCAAGGTTATCAACCTAACCGCAGTCTGCTGCGAGAGTATGATATAACCGCTATCTGGGTACCATCCGAGCGATACGAAACGCTGGATAAAAAGGTATGGAAGAAATGC
>ERZ1034897.361-NODE-361-length-23731-cov-39.258067_pt1 | contig 23731 bp, 15 predicted proteins | sample MGYA00520629_ERZ1034897 | MGnify/ENA primary metagenome ERZ1034897 (study PRJEB33766, sample SAMN09781789) | gut metagenome | biome: gut microbiome | host: Homo sapiens | place: Madagascar | study: EMG produced TPA metagenomics assembly of the PRJNA485056 data...
AAAAAAACGATCGTTTTTTTTGGACATTTGTATTACCTAAACTGGCTGAAATCCAAGGGGTTTGGCTTGATGTATGTGTAACATAATTAGGAGAAAATTGATGAATAGGCGATGTTTCATACAGATGGGTTGTTATATACTTGTCTGTTTATTTTTAACAATATCGACAGCGTCGGCGCGAGTGTGCTTTTTGCCAGACTCGACTGACTGCGGCAGCAGTGACGTGAATATTCCAGACGTGCCGTGCAAATATTATAGCTGTAAAGAAGCAGGTGGGGAAAGTAATGCGTATCAAACTTGCTATCCTGAAAGAACATATAATAATGGCGGCGTAAATGTAACTTGCTGGCAAGTAAAATGTAATATTTCTAAATCAGACTGCGAAGCACAAGCCAAAGCCACTAGTCAAAGTTGTAAATTTGACGATGCCAGCGGCTGCTATTATCTAGGCGAATGCAAGCAATGCAACAAAGATTTATACGATTTGAAAGAACCGAAAAGCGGCTCAGATTGGGAATGTGATTCGTGCACAGGCTGTGATGGTACATTCTATAACTGCACAGCAAAAGAAAAAGAATGCTATCAGATAAATTCTAATTACACTTCAAAATGCGCTGATAGTCAAACAGCTGAAGAAGTTAAAGGCGTTAAAGACAGTAAAGGCAACCAATGCTACACTTGCAAGAGCAAACCAATTGATAAATGCGTTGATATTGAAGCAACACCATTTCTTGATATTATAGAACCAACTGTTAAAACAACGGCAGCTACTAAAACTGAAACACAAACGGACGCAACATTTCGCTGTGGAACAGGTCCAACTGTAGAAACTCCAAATCATAATGTTGTAATTGATTATAACGGTAGACTGACTGCAGGAACAAGTAATTACACAACTTACAGTTATGATGACGCTACTAAAAAATACTATGTAATTTATAAAAATTCAAGGGTTAACAACGGGCAACCTTTGTGCTTAAAAAATCAATTATGTTCAGACTATGTTTCACCATATACAACAAGCCCTGTATATAGGGATGCATATTATATTGAGCGGGCGCAGGGATCTTATACCAGCTATGCATCGCAGACTTATTGTTGTCTCAGCGGATTAAGATTAAGTGGTCGTTCTGTTAATGAGCTATCTTCATGTAAGCGCGCCAAAACAAATACTATTCAAACAGATACAGCTTATCGAGTAAATGCAACATATGTATGTTCAGTCGGAGAAACATTATCTGGTACAAAATGTAAGAAAACCACATATACATGTCCGGAAGGCTATACTTTAGATGCCAATAATGTTTGCAAGCAACTTACCTGCAATGAAGGATATACATTGCAAGATGTGAACGGACAGAAACGCTGTGTTGCTGATGCCTATTCTTGCCCTACAGATGGAAAGTATAAATACAAACTCTCCGGCAATCAGTGTGTTTGCGATAACGACAAACCTAGCGATGATGACAGCATAATAGTTCGCTTTCAGTACACCTGTAATGGTCAGTCTTGCTCAAGCGATGTTACAGATAAAATCAAATATGATTTTAACGGTGAAGTTGGCAACAACACCAGCGGAACAGCAATCGCCAAAACAGATTGGAATAATACTAATGTTCTTGAATGGATGGAAGCAGAAGAGTTTACAGATAGAAATAACCCATATTCTTGCACATTTGATGGTATTGGCTGCGGAAAATATGATATAGATAACGGATACGACAATGATGCCTGCAATGCCAAAGGAGTAGAAACCTATTATTTATACTATCATGATTTTGACTTTGATTATGATAATACAGATGTTATTTCTAATGGCTCTTTTGCTGATGTTGAAATGTATCCATTAAAAGATGAAAATACCGGTAAGTATTTTTATCTCATGCGCAACGAATATGAGGTACTTAGCGTGAAATGTACGGCTCTTGCCATGAATGGAGGAAATTTTGATGACGATGCCTATGACAGATGCATGCTTCAAGGTGCACACGAAGTTACAAATAATGAAATTGTTTTGCAACTTCCATTAAAAGGTGGCGAACAATGCACTGCATTGGATGGTCAAAAATGCATCTACTATGTCGTAAATTGTCCTTATGACTCAGCAGATTGTATGGATGCGAACTCTGAGGCTCCTACATATACTATATCCCAATCCGGCGACAGCTCTAGAGTAACCAGCGACTATAAACATATGCAATTGATGTCTGATGACGATTTGCAAGCTAAGTTTGAGGATACTCAAAATAGAAATTTAGAGCCAGAAAGCAATAAGCTTGTTTTCTATTCTTGCGATTTGCAAAAATGGGATAAAGTAACATTAGAAAGCAGAACTAGTGTGATTGGCTATGCGTTCAGCTTGAATGACAAATGCTCTACAGTACGCAATAATACTAAAACTTATGAAGGCGGACCAGATGCTGATCAGGTAATTGTAGATAAGTTGATAGGTTATGTAAAAATTGGCGGTTATTCTACCATCAATGGTACGAGTGTCGATTCTCATTTAAACGTGGCTGGAACTGTACATGATGAATTTACAATAGGCGGTTCAGGTCAGGCTGGTTTTTCAGTATATTATAACTGTGGAAATCAAACAGGCGATAACCATGCAGCACATATGTATAGTGCATCCCAAACGACAATAAAAGCTGGAAATTATTATTGGGGAGGTTCAACTGTGTTTACCCAAACCGGCTCGGCTACGGATTGTGATGCTAATTATGGCGGAGCTAGTGTAGGCAGAACATACTTTAATACAAGTTCATACGGTTCAAATTCACTTTCTACGAAGTGTAAATTCAGCGAGTATAGTAATGAATATATCAAGGATAGTAAAGGTGCTTATATAATACTGTGCGGTGCTAAATACGATAATGAATGCAATAATGCTTATTAATTAGCAGTTGTTACTGAAATAAAAGGCGAGGTGGATTTATCCCCGCCTTTGGCGTTTAAAACCATCGAAACCAGTACCTTCACTTCAACGTCATTCTTGGGCGGCACATGCCGTTTTATAGGCTGTGCCACCCAAGTATGACAACGAAAGTAATGGAGCTCTGGACGATAATGCAACACTTGCCGCTAACGTTTTTTATGCCTCCACTCGCAATGTCATTCTTCAGCGCCTCATGCCGTTTTATAGGCTGAGGCAGACTGGAGAATCCACGACTTTGTTGCCAACGGCAACGCATATTGACATTGCTGCCGCAATGGCGTTATGGATACTCGCCGACCACAGCCAGTAGGGTGTGGTGGCAAGAATGACAGCGAGGGCAGAAACATCATTCTTCAGCGCCTCATGCCGCTTTATAGGCTGAGGCAGACTGGAGAATCCACGATTTTGTTGCCAACGGCAACGCACATTGACATTGCTTCCGCAATGGCGTTAAAACCGACACAGTTTTTTCGTTTTTCAGCACCAGTCATCCTAGGTCTTGTACCTAGGATCTTCTGGCAACAAACACCTAACCAAGTCAATAAATTAGCCTTATTATTGCATAAGGAGTATGCTTACACAAGATTATCGGGACAGGCCCGATAATGACTGGTGCCCAAAACACACTTTAGTGTTTGCCGCAATGGCGTTATGGATTCCCCGCCATGGTACTTCCTGTGGGGAGTACCGGCGACGAATGACAGCGGAAGTAATGGTGCTAGGGACGCTGATTAGCACTTGCCGCTAACGTTTTTTCTCATTCCTTATTACAAAAAAAATCAGCCTAAGCTGATTTTTTTGTTTCTTCTTTATGTTTTAGCAATTTTGGCTTTTCGCCGTCTGTAATAACTTTTTCATCTATCACAATTTCAGCGATATCTTTTTTGTCTGGAAGTTCATACATCCATTCCATCAAAATTTCTTCCATAATCGCACGCAATCCACGGGCGCCGGTTTTGCGTTCTATCGCTTTTTTAGCAATGGCGCGCAATGCTTCAGGTGTGATAGTCAGCTTGACGTCATCCATACCAAACAATGAGGCATATTGGCTGACTAAAGCGTTTTTCGGCTCGGTCAAAACACGGATTAAAGCGTCTTCGTTCAAATCGTCTAAAGTGGCGATAACCGGCACACGTCCGGTAAATTCCGGAATAAGTCCGTATTTAATCAAATCTTCCGGACGAACGTCCTTCAAAATCTGACCGATAGTCTTTTCATCTTTTTCCACTTTAGCGCCAAAACCAATGGAATTTCCGCTTTCCGTGCCATGCTTTTCCACAATTTTTTCCAAACCGGCAAACGCACCGCCGCAAATAAACAAAATATTCTTAGTGTCTACATGCAAAAATTCTTGCTGAGGATGCTTGCGTCCGCCTTGCGGTGGAACATTGGCAATAGTACCTTCAATAATTTTCAGCAAAGCCTGCTGCACGCCCTCGCCCGACACATCACGCGTAATGGACGGTCCGTCGCCTTTGCGGGAAATTTTATCGATTTCATCAATATAAATGATACCGCGCTGAGCCTTTTCAATGTCATAATTAGCGTTTTGCACCAATTTTAGCACAATATTTTCAACATCTTCGCCCACATAACCGGCTTCGGTCAGGGTGGTGGCGTCGGCAATTGCAAAAGGCACGTTCAAAATTTTGGCCAATGTCTGCGCCAGCAAAGTTTTTCCGCAACCGGTGGAACCAATCAAAATCACATTTGATTTGGTGATATCCACTTCGTCTTTTTTGGGATTATTCAAACGCTTATAGTGATTATATACAGCAACGGATAAAACTTTTTTAGCATAATCCTGCCCAATCACATATTCATCTAGAAACTCTTTGATTTTTGACGGGATGGGCAAACTATTCATCAACGGTTCATCAGCAGACGCTGTTTTATTTTCCGGAGTAAGTTCAGTTTCTTCTTCCATAATGGAATGGCAAACATCTATGCACTCGTTGCAAATATAAACACCGCGTCCGGCGACTAGCTTTTTTACCTCTTTTTGGCTTTTGCCGCAAAACGAACAATGCAAAATTTCTTCGTTATCTTCACTCATTTTTCACCTACTTAACTTCTTCACGGTTGGTAATAATATGGTCAATCAAACCAAAATCCAAGGCTTCTTGCGGCGTCATAAAATTATCTCTGTCCATAGCGCGCTCAATGACAGAAATTTTTTGACCGGTATTTTGGGCGTAAATTGCATTTAAACGCTTACGCAAATCCAAAATCAATTTAGCTTGAATTTCAATATCCGCAGCCTGCCCTTTGGCACCGCCAGACGGCTGGTGGATCATAATCTGCGAATTTGGCAAAGAATAGCGCTTGCCTTTGGTTCCGCCAGCCAATAAAAATGACCCCATAGAACATGCCTGACCAATACAAATTGTTACCACATCGCAAGAAATATATTGCATGGTGTCATACATAGCCATACCAGAAGTAACAACTCCGCCCGGAGAATTGATATATAAGAAAATATCCTTTTTAGGGTTTTCCGCTTCCAAAAACAAAAGCTGTGCGCAAACCAAAGCCGATGTTTCGTCATTAACTTCACCGGTCAAAAAAATGATTCTTTCTTTCAGCAAACGAGAAAAAATATCAAACGAGCGCTCACCTTTTGGAGTTTGTTCTATCACCATTGGCACCAAAGCGTCGGTAGGCATTATACTATTCATAATTGTTTTCCTTTTACAAAATTCTTTTTGCTTTTATTAAAGCCTATCATTACTTAATTTTTTATAAATAATTAACATTTTTTTGAAGTTTTTTCATCGCCATCTTCAAATTTAAGTTGACTTTAGACAAAAAATTTCATATATTAATCTTATAAATTAATTATTATGAATATCCGGTTATACCTTTGGCAAGCATAACATTATCAGATTAACGCCTTTAAAAATTATTTTTATGGAATTAGAGCGCATTTATTTTGACACATTTTTCTTGTATGCCTTCGATATATTGAAGGACTATGACAACATCTTGTACATGAAAAACAAGGTCACGGGGCATGTTGAATCTTGCTACCTTTGGACAGGTCCTTCTTGTATTTTGTGCAACACTCCGCTGATTAAAAACGAATCTGTTGTCTACGGAATCGCAAACGATCCTCAGTCTATTTCGGCTAAAGATTTTGTTGAAGGATATGAGTTTACAACCATGTGTTTCAATCGTCCGGCAATCACCAAAGACTCAAAACAGTATAAAAATATGCTGAAAGCCAAAGAGTTGGTTGAAGCCGCAGCCCAAAGGGCTAGCGCATAGAAACAAAAAAAACACCGCTTAGCGTAGGCTAAACGGTGCTTTTTTTATGCTTTTTATTATAAACAACCATTTGTTTCTTTGGCATAACGAGCATAGTCTTTATAATATTGACGCAAGCTTTCTTCTACCAAATAGTTTACAGTACCTTTTGGATAATTACCTTTGCTATCCGGCGCGCCAGCTTTGACACCAGTCAAAATTTCTATACCATCATCAACAGTGTCAATTGCATAAATGGTAAAGCGTCCTTCTTCTACAGCCTGCACAATATCTGCCCGCAGCATCAAATTATCAACATTGGTGCGCGGAATAATCACACCTTGTTTGCCACTTAGACCATCGTGAGCGCAAACATCAAAGAAACCTTCGATTTTTTCGTTTACTCCGCCAATTGGCTGAATTTCACCAAACTGATTGATAGAACCTGTCACAGCAATGCTTTGCTTTATCGGCAAATTGGCAATCGCCGACATCAAGCAATAGTACTCGGTTGAAGAAGCGCTATCGCCATCAACTCCGCCATATGACTGTTCAAACACAATAGAAGCAGACAATGAAAGCGGCGAATGTTTAGCAAAACGGTTAGCAATCAATGATTTTAATATCAATACGCCTTTGGTATGAATTGGACCACTCATAGAAATTTCGCGCTCAATATCAATAAAATCGCCTTTACCAATTCTCACCTGTGTAGTAATGCGCGCCGGCTTACCAAATGAATAACGCGAAAAATCATAGACAACCAAACCATTAATCTGTCCCACGCGTTCGCCTTTGACATCCATCAAAATAGTGCCTTTGTCAATTTCTTCCAGCATGGCTTTTTTAATGCGGTCAGAACGATAAATCTGCGCTTCTATGGCTTGGTCAATGTGATTTTTGCCAATTTGCTTAGAGTTGGAAACACGCGCCCAATAATCGGCCTCGCGCAATAAGTCACCAATAGAAGAAATATGCGCGGTCAATTTTCCGGCATCATCGGCCAAACGAGAGGCATATTCAATTACCCTTGCCACAGCTTGACGATTGAGCGAGCGCAGTTGTTTCTTTTTTGAAAGAGAGCCGATAAGTTTGGCATATTCCACTTCATTTTCGGCATTTCTATCCATAATCATGCCAAAATCAGCCTCAACTTTGAAAAAGTCGCGGAAATCAGGATCTCTTTCACTCAGCAATTCATAAATTTCAAAATCGCCGGTCAAAACCACCTTAACATCTAAAGGAATCGGTTCCGGATCCAGAGAAATGGTGGTGAAACTGGTTTCTTCTGACGGCGCTTCAATTTTTACACGTTTGGAGGCAATGGCTCGTTTCAAAGAATCCCAAGCGAAAGGCTGTTCCAAAACCTTGCGAGCGTCAAGCAGCAAAAATCCGCCGTTAGCCTGATGCAATGCGCCGGCTTTAATCAAAGTAAAATCGGTCAGCAAAGCACCGTATTGCTGAATGCGCTCCACTTTTCCCACTAAATTGCCCTGAGTAGGATAGTCAACAGTAATTATCGGCGCACCGGAATTTGGCACGTTTTTAACAATCACATTAACTTTAAATTTGGCAAATTTATCTTCCTCCGGCTGTTTCATTTTGCTCAAAAGCTGCTGTAAAGGATCTTCGTCTGCACCGGTTGCCGCCGCTTGTTTATCGCTGTCAGTCGGCACAAAATCATCAATATTATCCATAATATTGTCTTGGATTTGTTTCAAAAATCTGGACGGCTGTTGGCTTTTATATTTTTTACGCAAAGCATCAATCGGATCTTTCACCGCAGAACGAACAAATTTTTCACGCAAAATAGTAATCTCGCGTTTTTGTTTTTCTTCCCAACGCGGCAAATCCTGAGTAGCGTTTTCAATTTCTTCCTGCATGGCGTTTAAATCGTCCATAACCAGCTTCTTTTCTTCTTCCGGAAGCTGTTCAAACGCATCTGGGCTTAGAACTTCGCCATCTTTCATCGGCGCCACGACAAGCCCCATTTGCATATGCAGCAAAGAAACCCGCTTGCCTTTAGCTTTTTTTTGCAACACATTGATATATTCTTCTTTTTTAGCCTTATATTTTTGGCGAATAATACCAAGCGCAGCTTTATATTCTTCAGATTCAATGATCTCTGGCAGCGAATCTGCCAATTCATCGAGTAACTCATCAACATCTTTGGCAAATTCTGCGGCTTGACCGGCCGGAAAACTCATAGCAATCGGTTTATATGGCTCATCAAAATTATACACATAAGCCCAATCGTCTGGAGTTTTGCGGTTTTTAGCTTCCTTTTCCAAAATACGTTTAACCAAACTGGTTTTACCGGTTCCCTCAGGCCCCAAGCAAAATAAATTGTAGCCGCGAGATTTGATGTGTATACCAAGCTCCACCGCATGAATAGCCCTATCCTGTCCCAAAGCTGATAAACGCTCTTCCAAATCGGCAGTTGTGTTAAAATCAAATTTTGACGGATCACATTTGCGATAAAGTTGGTCGGAAGTTAATTTTGTAATAGCCATTTTAAAATTTTCCTTTATAATTTATAGAGTGTTTTTATAATAAACTGTAAATTGCTAATAGAGTGTAAATGTTGGAAAAATATTTTATTTTTGGCGGCTTGGGCGGTCTACTTGCTTTAATTTTCCTAATTGTTTTAGGATTTTTAACCTATTGGCGCTTTAAACATTTGAAAAAATTGGCGCAGATAAACATCTTAAAACGGCAGCAGATATATAAAGAATCAACTTTCTTTTCAACCCTAGTTGTCAATAAAGCTTTAGCCGAATTATTCTTTTCTTTTTCTGACAAGGCTAAAAATGCCTTAATTTACTTAATCGGCGGACGTCCAGAAAAAGCTGCTCTTTACTTTAGAACAAAAAACAAGCCTTTAAGTTTGCTATTGCAAGCGTTTACTCAAACGCCGGAAAAAATATACGGAAAACTGAAAAAATCGCGCAAAAATTTAAGCTGTCCGCAAACACTTTTAGCCACCGCGCAGCTTGCACATTTTCTTTTTTTTGACAGAGAACTGCCTAGCCTATTGCGGCATTTAAGCTCAAAGCATTTAACACAGCCGCTTAAAGCCTACAAAGCCTATTTATTGGCGATTTCCTATTTACAAGAAGGCGATATGCTCTCAGCTTCGGAACAAGCTTCTTTGGCGCTAAAGCTTTTTAAGCACCAACATTTTCTATTTGAAGAAGCGCAGACTTATTTGCTTCTGGCTGAAATTTATCGTATCAGCTGCGTCAATGACATTGCCCAAACCATGATTGAATCTGCCTTAAAAATATTTTCTGCCGTTAATCTAGATTTTTTCAAAGCGCAGACCACCGCTATGCTGGGTATGCTTATGCTGTTTGAAAACAGGCTGGAAGAAGCCGAAGACAAACTAAACACCGCTTTACAAACTTCTAACAAAAGATTGAGCGCCGATATTTTTAATCAATTGTCTTTATTGCATTTGGCTAAAAAAGATGAAAAATCAGCACAAAAGAATGCTCATAACGCTCTTATTTTACACCAACAAATTAACAATGCGCGCGGCATTGCTTTTAGTCTGCAGCTTATTGGGCATTTTGCTTTGGATAACGGAAAAAATCAAAAAGCGACCACAGCCGCCAAAAACGCCGCTGCTCTTTATTTGGAACAAAAAAATTATTCTGCCTATGCAGAATCCTTATATTTACAGGCTCGCGCCTTAAGCAAACAAAAAAAATATTCGGCCGCAGAAAAGCTGCTTCGCCAAATTTTGGAACAAAATAAAACTCAAGACTTAAATTTTCATATTGCCGATGCCTATAGTCTGCTGGGATTGATTTTTTTGCAAAAAAATGATTTACAACGGGCAAAAACTTTGCTGCAGCAATCGTTGTTTTTGGAGCAAAATCATGAACGATGCAATGGTTTGGCCGCCGACTATGCTAATTTGGCATTGATTGAAAAACTTTCAGGCAATCAATCCGCCGCCGCCGACAACATCAAACTAGCCCTAGAATATGCGCAAAAAACCGAAGACGCTGATTTAATCAATCTTATTCAAAAACAAACAATTTCTGCATAAAATTCTTTACTTTACCTAACGCTTTGTGTAGAGTGAAAAAGTAAATTGAAGTTTTATCTTAGTTGCTAGATGATTCAGCCGCCCAAACAAAGGATATATAATGTTTGATTTAACCCCTTTTTCGAAAATTTCTTTGTCAGGTTCCGCCCAGTTGAATGACTTTTTAGCCATGCTTTTAGCAAAATTTGATAAATTTCACTCCATTGTTATCCAAGAATTTGGGCCAAACGGCATTTATATTATGGCCACTTTTGCCGTGTTTTTAGTTTTGATAGCGCTAATATATATAAAATCCGTTATTGATACTTTTCGAATTGCTGATGGAGAATCCTCTGCAGCCGGATTATTTTATACGGCAGAAAATGCAAATAGCGGAGGCACGGCTAATACTCTGGCTGATGAAGCAGAAGAATTTTTGGAAGACGCTCGCCCAAGATTAACCATAAACACAAACAACGAAATTCCGCAAAATTCACAACCGCACACTTATTCAGAAAAAAGAAACGCCGCTCTAGAAGAAAAAGAGCAAGAAATCTCTCGAGATTTGGTGCTTTCTTCGGCCACAACCGATGATATTTTGCGTTTGAAAGACCATTTAAAATATCAGGCTAAACAAAACCAAGATATTCGTTTGGACTGGGACAAAAATGTTGATAACATCCAAGAAGAATTGGATAACACAACTTCATTAAATTATCAAAGACCGCAAGAATCAATGAAAGAGCTTATCGGTTTGATAATAAATATGCTCAGCCGTGAAGTTACTCCTCAAAAAATTGCACAAGCCGTGTATTATCGCAATCAAGGTGAAAAAAACACCGAAGAAATATTACAAACAATTTCTGCAGTCAGAGATTTTGTTACCCTTTGCAATACTGGCAAATTTAACTCTATTCCGGCTCGCAGTGAGTTACCTTCAAACAATGAAGCTCTTTATAATTGGGCGCAAGGTGATAATTCTCTTTGTCTGTTACTATTAGAAAACTTAATTAAACAGCAAATAGACACGGCAGAAACCAAAAGCGGACTGCCGCAAGATTTGATTTATGCGCAAGCCGCATCATATTCTTGCTTATTTGGCACCATAGCAATGGAAAACAACTTGGAACTGGCACAAAATTCTTTTGAACTTGCATTGGAGCTGGCGCCGCAAAGCATAAACGCATGGAGTCGCTGCGGTGATGTTTATTGGCAGCAGAAAGACTATAAAAATGCTGTTTACGCCTATCAAAATGTAGCGGATAACGGTGATAAAATCCTCTATGCACCACAAATTGCAAATGCCCGCCATAAACTAGCTGAATACAACATAGATTCCGGCAATACAGATACCGCCGCCAAACTGGAAAAAGACAGTCAAAGCTACTACGATGAAATAGGTATAACCAAAGCACTGTCTGACAAAGAAGATGAAAATCTTAATTTTATTGCCGAAAATCAGCAAATTAATCTGGAAAGTTCTATCATAAAACTTTTGCAGGTTCGCCAAGCTCAATATACCTAGACTTTTTTTGTTGATTAAAGCAATTAGTCTTGAAGAACATAAATCTTCATGTTATGAATAAAATAATTTATAAATTGTGTTTTGCTGGAGGAAAAATGAAAAAAAATGCAGGTTTGATTATTTTAATAATCCTTGGAATTTTGTTTTTGGTTGCAATGAAATTAAACTGGCTGCCAAACCTAAAAAGCTCATATGCTCCTGACGAAACTCAAAATCAAGAATCGTTCAACATCAGACGGACGGAAGACGGCGTGCAGAAAAATTATTTTGACGACGGCTCGGTGCAATCGGAAACGCCTTATAAAAACAGCAAAGTCGATGGTGTTGTCAAAACCTATTATGATGACGGAACCTTGAAATCAAAAGCACAATACAGCGCCGGAAAACAAGAAGGTCAAACCGAAACATATTATCCTGACGGTTCTGTAAGTAAAACTTTTACCTATAAAGACAATCAGCTAAATGGTCCGGTGCAATCATTTAGTGACGAAGGAAAACTTTCTGTAAAAGCCGAATTTAAAAACAACGTGCAAGTTGGAACAGAAACAGGTTATTTTGATGATGGAAAAACTATCAGCTACACATTGCCGTTTAGTGATGAAGGCAAAATAGACGGTAAATTCACACAATATTTTGAAAACGGGAAAATTGCTTCCGAAACAACCTATATAAACGGCAAGGCCGAAGGCGCAGAACAAGTTTATTATGAATCCGGAGAATTAAAAGAACTGAATTCTTATGTAAATGATAAATATGAAGGTTCGCAAAAAACATATTATGAAGACGGAAATCTTTTTGCCGATGTAAATTACAAAAATAATGAAGTTTCCGGCGAGGCCAAAACTTATTATAAAAATGGTCAATTAATGGAAACGGCGATGTTTGCCAACAATTTGCGCAACGGTGTATATAAAAAATACTATGACAACGGCAAACTGGCTATTGAAGCAAACTTTACCAATGATGAGCCAAACGGACTAATGAAAACATATTACCGTAACGGCAATCCGGCCTCTGTTTTGCCTTATACATACAGTGTGCTGAACGGGCAACTGCAAACATTTTATGAAAACGGGCAGAAAAAGTCTGTCACCGACTTTAAAAATGGCAAAATTAACGGTCATGACATTGCCTATTATCCAAATGGCAAAATCAAATATGACAGAACTTATGAAAATGGAATTTTAAGCGGTCAATCAATTGATTATTTTGACAATGGCGATATTCAAAAAACAGCAACCGTTCAACAAGGTGTCGTTGACGGCGTTGTGACGCAATATAACAAAGGCGGTAAAAAATCTGCTCAGGCCTTTGTGCAAAACAATAAAATTTCCGGACAAATAACATTGTACAAAGCCGATGGCAAAAATATTGACCAAGAAATTGGTTTTGCAAACGGAAAAATCAGCGGCAATGTCGTTACCCGTGATGACTTTGGTAATAAAGTTACTGAATCTGTTTATGAAAACGGTTTGTTCACCGGTAAAGAAGACGGATATTATAAAAACGGCTCTTTGAAATATAGACTTGTTTCAAAAGAAAAAAGCGCTAACCCGCTGCAGTTTACCGGATTGTTGACTTTGTATTATGAAGGCGGCAACAAAATGGCTGAAATTCCATATTCCAATGGTGTGCAAAACGGTACAATTCAAACATTTTTTGAAGGCAGCGGAAATCTGAATGAAAAAATAGAAATACGCAACGACCAACGCAATGGTCAATATCAAGAATATGATAAAAACGGTCAGTTGCTTGTAAACGCAACCTATAAAGATAACATGCTAAACGGTGCTAAAACTTATTTTTATGCCAACGGAAAACCTATGTTGAACTTGACTTATTACAAGGGCGTGCTCAATGGAGAAGCAACCTCTTTTGACGAGCAAGGCAATAAGTTAATTTCTATGAAATTTGCCAATAATTTGCCTGATGGCGCGCAAACAGCATATTATCCTAATGGCAAGGTGAAGTTTAGCAAAAATTATAAAAATGGGGTTTGGAACGGCAAAACATATAAAGAATATGATGAAAATGGTCTGCTTGAATATGAAGTTAAAGACAGCGGCTATGAAATCAGCTACTTAAAAAACAATGGATCCGGCAATATGGTTAAAATGTCTGATAAAGAAAAAACTGAACTGCTGAAACGCATAGATAACCGCGAAACTGAAAAAGAAATTGTAACTCAATTTTTAGCCAATCAAGCTGCGAAAAAATAATTTTTTAGAGGTTTATCATGATAGATTTGGAAATAAATCAGCGCTTGATAGATATTGAAATGACGCTTGACAACCAACAAAAAGCGCTTGATGATTTGAGCGAAATGGTGGTTAAGCAAGGTAAAATTATAGATACATTGACCGCGCAAAATACTTTGCTGAAAAGTATGCTGTCGCAGGATATTGTCAAACCGCAGAGCGAAGAAACACCTCCGCCGCACTATTAAAGGAGAACTGAAATGCGCGTTGTTATAAAACCTACATACGAAGATTTATCTTCTTGGGCGGCAGATTATGTCGTTTATAGAATAAACAAACACCATCCTACCCCAAAAAGGCCGTTTGTTTTGGGCTTGCCATCCGGTTCTACACCGCTTGGAATGTTTAATGTTTTGGCAAAATACTATAAAGAAGGCAAAGTTTCATTTGAAAATGTAATCTTTTTCGGTACCTGCGAATATGTTGGCGTCGGCGCCGGTGATGAGCGTGGATTTCAATATGCTTTGTGGGATAAATTTTTGAAATTTGTAAACGTCAAAAAAGAACATGTGCATTTTTTGAATGGTTTGACCACAAACTTTTCTAAAGAATGCGCATCATACGAAAAAGCCTTAAAAGATTGCGGCGGCGTTAATTTATTTATTGGCGGACTGGGCGAAGACGGGCATATAGCTTTAAACGAGCCGTATTCTTCGCTAAACTCTCGCACCAGAGCCAAACTTTTGGCGCCAAGCACTTTGCGCGCCAACTCTCGTTTTTTTGGTAACGATGTGAGTAAAGTCCCGACCGTAGCTCTGACTATTGGTATTGAAACCATGATGGAGGCGGAAGAAGTTTTGATTTTAGCTGCCGGCGCCAAAAAAGCACAAGCTGTGCAACACGCTATTGAGGGCTATGTTTCTCACGTTTGGCCGATTACCGCTCTGCAGCATCATCCGCATGGGATTATCGGCTGCGACAAAACAGCAACAGAGCTGCTCTCGCAAGAAACAGTGCAGTATTTTTCCGAGCTGGAAAAAAATAATTTTTCTTAAGATTTTTGAATAGCCGATAGACCTGACCTGTCGGCTTTTTTGTTAAAATTATTTTTGTCGGCACAGTGCTAAAATTTGCGATAAAGCTTGCGCAGGATTAGCTAAATAAATTTGCTTTCCATTCAAAACACAGCTGTTTGCTTTTTCGTCATAGCGGCAATAAGGCGTTACAAACTCCCTGCCATAAATAGCGCTGTCATCAATATGAATACAAATATTATGCTCCTTGCAATATTCTGCCTTCGCTTTATTCCACAATTCATCATCAATACGAAATGAGCCGTCGTCATAAAATTCTACCTGATGGCGCTGCTCATAATAATCGAATATACACCAAAGTTTGGTATAGGGAATTTGATATTGATTTAGATAGGCCAAAATTGTTTCACGCGGTCCGCCGCTGATAATATAAACTTCCAGACCAATTTTTAAGGCTTCACGGCAAAATTCTCGAAAAAAATCCGGTTTGGTATTTATCACACCATGAAAGTCCACGCCGATTTTAGGTTTAGTATCCGCTTGCTGAATCGCCAAAGTTTTTTGCATACCATTCCTTTAATGAGTTAGGGCTGAGCATTGACAAAGAATTTATATCAACTTTTGCATCGTCGGCGTTGCCGGTAATTTTATAAGTAGCGGCAAAAATCGTACCGTCCTTGCTGGCAAGCAGATTGCCAACCACCGGAATTTTACCCAAAAAGCGGTTGATACTATAAGCCGGAGCAATAACGCCGTTCATTTTAATATCATCGGTAGCGCGGTTATAGGTGCCGTTGGTGGTGATACCTACAACGTTGCCCTCGGCTTTAGCCTGTTTTAGAGTCAATATTTTATATTGATATTCAAACGGTGCGTTAAAATGCGTAAAGGTCAAACCATCGCCTTTAAGCAAATCCAGCATGCCCGTAAAAGACGCCACGCTCAAAAGTTTTGCCACTACCGGCGCGTTTTGAATGCTGAAATCACGCACCTGCATATGTCCGATAAACTTTTTATCGGCTTGGCGGCGAGCCTCAATTTTCATAGTTCCGCCAACCATATTGTCATACAGGCGCAAAACCTTAAAAGTACTTCCGGCGTTGTTACTGTCAATAGAAAGATAGTGTTCTTTATTGCCTTTTGGAATATAGTCCAACTTCAATTTAATTGATTTATCAATACCATAGTTGCCGACCATGTGCAGTTCTTCCATACCGATACCATTACGGATTTTGGCGCTGCCGGCAAAATTTTGAATCGGCGTGGTATTGTTGGTCCACAAGCTGTTAACAGTCATAAATATGTCGGTATTGTTCGCCTTTTCAAATCCATCATCATCATTTGCCTGCACTGGAAGCTGATTATTATTCTTTTGTCGCTTACTTTTAATCTGCTCAAAAAACGGTGATAAATCATAACTCAAACCAGAAATTTCGACCTTCAGCCATGGATTTGCCGAATCACTCAGGCTGACTTTAGCGCGAGCAGACGTTTTTGGCCCTTTGATTTGATTAATATCCACTGTTTTCACTCTGCCGTTAGGATACATAGTTAATCCTCCGGCAATATTAAAGCCGGACTTTTGCAGTTTGATATTTTTTATAGACTTAATTTTATCTTTTATCAAGACAACGTCGGCACTGGCACTAGAGGCTTGATTCAAAGGCTTAACAAAACCCAAATAAGCAAAATCTATCGCCGTATTTTTCAAATCTGCCTTAACTTTTACAGAAATTTCATCATTTTGCTGAACTGTTATATCCGCATCAACCAAAGCATAGCCTGAAATATTAGGCTCTTGCAACACAGCCCAATCCAAACCCAACGCTTTTTTAGCAGCATCATCAAGTTTAAAGGAAATATTACATTTGCTCTTATATTTTTTTTCGGCAAACTTTTCATTAATAGCCAATTTTATCGGCAAAGTATCATAGTTGGCTTCACCGCTCAAACTCCAGCCATCAGAATTGACCAAAAGTAATAAATTCTGCGCCGACATTGTATGCCCCGGCACAAAATTTGAGTTAGACACATCATGCAAATCGGCCTTTACATCAACCTTAATATCATTGGCGTCTAAATCCTGTTTCAGTTCAAAATCAAGTTTTAATTGCACATCGACATTACCATTAATAGTTTTGGGATCGACTCCCATTCCGGCTGCTATTTTCAGCGGCGGATTATTAATCAAATTCAGCGCGTCCGTGATGCTGGAGTTACCAATAAGATTTATAGAAATAAAATTATCTTCTTTGTGCAAATCATAAATATTAACATTGCCGCCGGTTATGATAACGCCGTCGCTAACTCCTTTATCTACGTCAATAGAAATATTCTGCATACTAAATTTGGCGCGGCCATAAACATTATGAACATCCGGCATTCCTTCCAGATAATGCAAATCTCCGTCTTCTAAATCGGCAACACCGTCTAAATTCAGCAAACCAAAGGACTTTGCTTGGTTATCATAACCAAACTTAAACACAAACTTACCGTTTTTTGCCTGCCCGCCGGTCAAACCGTCTTTACACCATTGCCATGCCGGTTCGGCTAAGTATCTTGGCCAAAAACGAGATAAATGTTCCAACGAAAACTCGTCAATTTCAGCGGTAAATTCAGCCGTTACACCTTCAAGCGAATGTTCAAGATAATAGTTTTCCAATCCCTTGGCTACAAAGCTGATTTGCGCGGTCTGCCCACCCATTTTGAAATCGGCGTTTTTAATATTCAGTTCATCAAATCCGCCGGTAAGCTCTCCTGCCAGCACCATTTCATCTATTTCATAATTGTACTTTTCATCATTGTCAAAAGCCACATAGCCATGACCACCATCCAGTTCAAAGTTGATTTTTTTGACGGCGTCACTCAAATAGGCGGCGGCATTTTCCGGATGCTGCAAAATATCCGAAACATCTATTTCTGTGTTGATTTTGCCATTAACCGGAACATTAATGCTAAATCCGGATTGCGTTTCTTCATCTGTCAGCTGGGTGTCGAAACTGCTCATAATATCCGATAAAATCAAATCCGAAAAATAAACTTCCAAATCCAACTTATCGCTGGAAGCATGATATTCACTTTCAAACCCTACGGAAGCAACCTTATCATTTAAGTTAACCAAAGCATCGGCGTTAAGCTCCAAATTCACCAAATTGCGGCTAAATTCAAAGTTCAAATCCGAAAGCATCCATTTGCGCCCCAAATCAACCTCATGAAATTCCACTTCAGCGCCTTTAATATTGATGTTGTTTACATAACTTTCCGGATAGATTTTTTCTGGAGAATTATAATTGTTCAGAAAATCCTTGAACTTATCGACATAAAACGCCAATTTCTTTTTGTTTGCCTCGTTAATATGTTCTTTTTCCACCCCGTAATCGGCAAAAATATACACAGTCGGATTATCCAAACTAACATCGCTTGGGGCAATAATACCTTTTAGCAAAGCACGCAGGCTGAACGACAGATAAAGCTTTGGCGCACTGATGGCAAAAGTACCGTCTTTCTTTTTGAGGTTAATATCTTCGGCCGTAATGCGCAGCGGCTGAACTGAACGCACCAGCTCCAAGTTAACCTTGCCTAAACCAACGCTGTAATCGCTTTCATCATAGTTTAGCGCCTGAATGATATATGGCTTTAAATATGGAACTGAAATCGGGCCTTTATATAAAGTCCACAAAAATAAAAGCATCACCACAAACATACCAACCATAAAAAAATCTATGGTTTTGCGAAGAAAATATAATTGCGGCGATAACTTTTTCATATTCTTTCCAAATTATGTTAACCTATACGGCAGAATTGTCATTTTGTATTTTTTGCGCCAGTGCGGCCGATAAAAACAAATCTATATCACCATCCAAAACGCCTTTTACATCGGCTGTTTCTGCATCGGTGCGCAAATCTTTTATCAAGCGGTACGGTTGCAAAACATAAGAGCGAATCTGGAAACCCCAGCCATTATCGCCTTGATTATCCCGCACCTCTTGCGCCTTGTCGGCACGCTTTTGCATTTCTCTTTCATATAAGCGCGCCCGCAGCATTTTCCAACAGTTATCACGATTTTGAAATTGTGAACGCTGAGTTTGGCTGGAAACGACAATACCTGTTGGAATATGGGTAATACGCACCGCCGAATCCGTTTTATTAATATGCTGACCGCCGGCGCCGGAAGCACGGTAGGTATCAATTCGGCAATCTGCTTCATTTATTTCTATTTGAATATTGTCATCAATCACCGGATACACTCCAATTGAGGCAAAACTGGTGTGACGACGGGCGGCGCTGTCAAACGGAGAAATACGCACCAAACGGTGCACTCCGCTTTCTGACTTGAGCCAGCCATAGGCATTGTGTCCGCTGATTTTGATGGTTGCAGATTTCAAACCAGCTACCTCGCCTTCGGTTTCTTCTATGTATTCAACTTTATAATGGTGAGTTTCGGCCCAACGCGTATACATTCGCAAAAGCATCTGCGCCCAATCCATAGCCTCGGTTCCGCCACTGCCGGCATGAACTTCTAAATAAGTGTCGTTAGCGTCGGCCTCTTCCGAAAGCAAAGCCTCTAGTTCTGCGTGCTTAACCGTTGCCTGTAATTCATTTAAATTGGTTTGCAACTCCTCAAGCATGGCTTCATCATTTTCACTTTCGGCAAATTCCACCATTTCGGCATAATCATCGAGTGAGCGCACATAACCGTCATAAGCGTCTAATGAAGCTTCCAGAGTGTTTTTTTCACTCATTAGTTTTTGCGCTTTTTCTTGATTATCCCAAAGATTGGGGTCGGCAGACAAAGCTTCCAGCTCCTCGCGGCGCTGCACAGCATTGTCATAGTCAAAGAGACCTCCTCAGCAATTCTAACGATTGCTTTATTTCATTGATTAAATTATAAAATTCGGCCTTCATCTTTAGTATTCGCCTCCCATTTGCACTGCGCTCTCGTCATCTTCCGGACCTGCGATATTGTCATCATCATCGCCGATAACGCGCTGTTTGTTATTAAATTCAAAATCAGGTTTTAAAGCCTCGATAATCACAGTCGAATCGCTTGGAGACGACGGTTTACCAGTTTGCGGATTTACACGCACCAATTTGATTCCTTCCGGTATGCGGAAATTTGTATCCGGCGTGTTTTTCAAAGCTTCTGCCATAAAATCATAAAAAATAGGTAACGCCGAATGAGCACCGGTTTCACTGCGTCCCAAACTTATTGGTTCATCATAGCCAACATAAACGCCGGCTACCAAATCCGGAGTAAAGCCCACAAACCAAGCGTCCTTAGTTTCATTGGTTGTACCGGTTTTGCCGGCAACATGGCGGTGCAAGCCGTTCAATCTGGCGCCAGTTCCGCGTGTTGCCACACCTTCAAGAATAGAAGTCATTTGATAAGCCGACAATGGATCAACCACTTGTTCGCGCACAACGTGAAAATCAGGAACCGGCTGATTTTCCCATTTTGTTGCCTTACAATCAGGACAAGGTGTTTGCTCGTGGCGATAAATAGTACGTCCCTTGCGGTCTTGAATACGTTCAATCATATATGGCGGAACTTTTTTACCACCGTTTACTATCACGGCATAAGCGGCAACCATATTAATGACTCTGGTATCGGCGGCGCCCAATGATGATGACAAGTACGGCGCCAAATGGTCGTTTACGCCAATACGTTTTGACATATCAACGATTTTATCCATACCTATATCCTGCGCCAAACGAACTGTCATCAGGTTTTTGGATAGCTCAACGCCGCGGCGCAAAGTCATAAGCCCATAAAACTTTTTTGAAAAGTTAACCGGTTTCCATTTTGGCAAGCCTTCGCCTTGATCCAAAACAAACGGAGCATCCAAAATCAAATCCGTCGGCGAATAGCCAAGCTCCAGCGCCGTCAAATAAACAAACGGCTTGAAAGTAGAACCGGTTTGACGATAAGCCTGTGTGGCGCGGTTAAATTGCGATTTAGCAAAAGAAAATCCACCGACCAATGCCAAGACCTTACCGGTGTGAGGGTCCATAACCGCCATACCGCCTTCAATCTCCGGAATCTGCCGCAGATTATAATTTTCTTTATCTTTTTCGGCGGTTTTCTCAACATAAATCACATCGCCTTTGCGCAGAACCTGCTTCACCGAAGTCGGAACCGGCCCCATATTCTGCCCTTTTTCGGCATGACGAGCCCAAGCCAGCAGCGGCAATGGAATCTCCCCGTTTGCGCCGTCAGCAGTTTCTATTTCAGCCTTATCTTTAGTAACTTTGAGCACTACGGCTTTTTTCCAGCTTTCCTCTGCACCGCTGGTTAATTTGGCATCTGCCAAGCTTTTTTTGTAATTTTCATCAATTTTTATAGAAGTTGTCGCCCCGCGCCAACCATGACGGCGATCATATTCAAGCAAACCTTTGCGCAAAGCCTTGGTGGCTATTTCCTGCAAACGCGGATCAATGGTAGTACGCACAATTAAACCGCCCTGATAAAGCGCTTCATCGCCAAAATTACGGCTTATCGTACGACGAACTTCCTCGCTGTAATACTCTGTATCCTTCAAAAATCCACTTTTGCGTTCCACAACTTTCAAAGGACGCTTTTTGGCTTCTTCCGCCTCTTTTTCATCAGCGTACCCATCTTCAACCATACGTGAGATAACCCAGTTGCGGCGAGCAACAGCTGCATCATAGTGAGTTTTAGGATTATAATTGTTTGGCCCTTTCGGTAAGGCAGCTAAATAAGCAATTTCATCTAAAGTCAAATCATCAAGCGACTTGCCAAAATAGTTCATCGCCGCGGCAGCCACGCCATAAGCGCGGTTACCCAAATAAATTTCGTTCAGATACAACTCTAAAATATGATATTTGGAAAAAGCCTTGTCAATACGGCGCGCCAAAATAGCTTCTTTAATTTTTCGGGTATAGGAAAGCTCGGAACTCAGCAAAAAGTTTTTTGCCACTTGCTGCGTAATCGTAGAAGCGCCCGCCGGACGGCGGCCGGTGCCGATTTTTTTCAAATTACCCAAAACCGCGCGGACTATACCGATATAGTCAATACCTGAGTGAGTATAAAAATGTTTATCTTCTGCAGCGATAAAAGCATGTTTCACCTTATCCGGAATTTTTTCAATCGGCACAAACAAACGCTTTTCGGCAGCGTATTCCATCATAACTTGACCATCACCGGCAAACAAACGGGTTGTGACCGGCGGTTCATAGGTTTCGAGCTGACGGTAATCAGGAATTGTTATATTGATTTTGGTCATTCCATAGGTAAGACCAATTATCAAAATAATCAAAAAAAACAAAGCCATACTGGCTAAATATGATAAAAGTTTCAGCATTTACACTCACTTAAGCGAATTAAAAGTTAGTGAAAATTTATTACAATCTTAAAAAAATGCAATAAAAATATCACAGTTTACAGCAGTTTATATTAATTAGAAGCAATTTCAGGATCGTTAAAATATTTATCAATTGCAGCGGCGGCAGAATTAGCCAATTTTCGGCGATAGGACTGAGTTTTTAAATTTGCCTCTTCTGTTTTATTAGAAAGATAGCCCATTTCCAATAATGCCGACGGCATATCCGGCGCTTTTAACACCGCAAAACCGGCAAAACGATGGGTATTTTTAACAAGCTTAACGCTTTTTGACATTTCTTTTACTAAATATGTTGCGTATTTTGATGATTTATTGCGGCTATCAGTTTGCGATAAAGAAATCAAAATATCATTAACTTCTTTGGTATTGTTACCCAAATCAACACCGCCGATGATATCGGCTTTGTTTTCACGTTCGGCCAAAGCAGCAGCCTCGGCGTCAGAAGCTCTATCCGAAAGAGTATATACCGACAAACCGGTTGCCGAGCGGTTTTTTGCGCTATCCGCATGCAGTGACATAAACAAATCGGCTTTATACTTTTGCGCAATTTTAATACGCTGCCGCAACGGAATAAAGATATCGGTGTTACGTGTCAAATATACGGTATATCCGCGACGGCGTAAAATCTCCTGCAATTCCTTTCCCATCGCCAAAGTGATGTTTTTTTCAAAAGTTTTGCCATGAGCCCCGATTGCTCCGGGGTCTTTTCCGCCATGACCGGGGTCCAGAACAATAACGCGTTTGCGCTTTGCAGCTTTACCCGAAGTATTATTATCCTGACTGCCAAAACCAAACCAGCTGTCAGAACCTTTATTTTCTTGCGGAACAAATTTAGTGTCATTAGTCACAATTTTTTTGCTGCTAATACCATCTTTAAACTCTTGCGCCGTTGCCAGCTTAGCATCAACCACAAAACGCCACGGCTTACCGCTTTGCGGCTGCAGCATAAAAGCTTTTTTTATAATCATTGGACGCGCCAGTTCTAAAACCACACGTTTGTTGTTACCATCGAGCTTGCCGACACGAGTTTTAGAAATTAATTGGTTACTGGTTCCGGTAAAAACTTTATTTATAGAGGTATTGTCTAAATCTATAACCAAACGTTTTGGATTATCCAAAAGAAACACGCGATAATTCACACTTTGACTCATATCAAAAACCACACGCACACCATCTGACTGATTGCCAATGCGAAAATCATTGACGTTCACAGCAGCGGCTGCTGTTGACGCAAAAAGCCCCATCCAGAAAAATGCAATCAAAGTTCCTGTGATTTGTTTTATAAATTTAAGCATACGTATACCCCATTTTGGCCTAAATTATAAAATTCACTTATTACCAATATGTTAAAATTTATAATTTTTTTGGCAAAATTTTAAAATTTTTATTGTTT